>Ga0116182_1000500_pt1 | contig 43578 bp, 39 predicted proteins | sample AD_UKC077_MetaG_FD_89805 | JGI IMG/M metagenome (GOLD analysis project Ga0116182, IMG submission 89805) | Active sludge microbial communities of municipal wastewater-treating anaerobic digesters from USA - AD_UKC077_MetaG | ecosystem: Engineered > Bioreactor > Anaerobic > Digestate | place: USA...
AAATGAGTCCAATACAGTTCAAAAATTTGCAACAAGGTACCTTGTTGTGTATATAATGGTAGGGGTTAACAACTCTTATGCAAAAATAAGGGGGAAGGCTCATATAACAAGAGGTTTGATGAAATATCAGACCTTTTTTTGTTAATAGAAATGTAAATAGGGTTGTTTTATATCTTTTTTTGGCAAAATTTTGGCATTTATTATGCTGTTCCTATGGGCATAAAGATATTTGCTATCTTGTTAATGGTGAATTAAAATAGAAAAGTGAAATTGAAAATATTTATTATTTTAGTAATATTAATCACCGTGGTCGCATTAGTTTGATAAAAAGGGGGAATCAAAAAGATGAACAAAAATCGAAAATGGTTAGCTAGGAGCGCCGTTATTTCGCTATTAATTAGTGCAATTATCACACCAGCGTTTTTTCGTAAGGACGCGGTAAAAACAAAAGCGGCAACGACGATACCGGTCTTAGTCGGCGATTCAATTGGATGGGAACCATCAGTGTCATAAAAATTCACGGAATATCCCGGCGGTTCTGATATTTATGTATATACCTTTACGCAGTCGCACGCTGGATATTACAAAATATATGACTATAATACTGGGGCACCAATGGAAGACCTTCAATTTGATACCACACCATCGCTTTCACGCGATTATATTTATCGATATGAAGATTCGCCCGATGCTAACTTTATTACAATTTATCCCGGAGAAATTAAGGTTCAAGTTTTTAATCCTGATAACGCTGGGGGTAGTCCTGCGGGCGCAAGGCGGATGAAAGTCGAGTATACAAGTTTACTCGGGGCAACACCATCAACACCAACAGGTACATCTTCGTATGCATTGCGGGGCCCTGCTGTTGGTGACTGGACAACGCACGATATTAATAATTGTTTAGTTGGTATCAGTGGTTATGATGGCCGTTATCTTTCACTTACTAGAGCCTTTAACGCTGATGATTTTAAAATCTTTGTGTACAAACAAACATTAAATGAACCTTATTAACGCGGATTTATTGATTTTGATGATCATAAGTCGAATGCAAGTGATGTAATTATGCCTGGTGATCCTTCTTCAGGTTATCATGAGAGTTTTGATGTAAATACTGCTGGAAATTATATGGTCGTTTATGATCTTAAAATGCAGAAAATTTACTTTCACAATGCTGGTACAACGTATCATAAAGTAACAAAATATTATGGCGAACTTTTAATTGAAGAAGCAGCAGCCTTTACTGGTTTAAATTATACCCCGGCACCATTTTATCAACCAGAGAAAAAATTCGTTGGTTGGTATGAAGACGCTTTATTAGAAACGGCATATGTTCCAAAAGATTTAACAAGTGACATTACATTGTACGCTAAATTTGTGGATTCACCGAGTGTTAATTTAAGGTTTTACGATCGTAATTTAGATATTAAAGTGGATAACGGCGGATTTAACGAGTATGTTGTATTTGCTTATGGTAAGAATACAGACGGAACTGAACCATTAGGAGGTTGGCCAGGCCGGATGATGCAAAAAGTAGTAGATATGGGACATGAATTATCTTACGGCTATTATGCACTTAATATTTCAGGACAAGATAGACCAGAAAAAGTTACTTTTAATAACGGATGTCAACCTTTCGAACCAGAGCATGTTTCAACCCCGGAACTTGTGTTACCCGCTGATAAGAATCTCTATGAACACGATGTAGCAGCGTAGAGTGTAATGACTCCAGTTCATGACGCTGCAACAAGTTACGCCATCAATTTTCTCTATGAAACAAGAAACTGTGACGCAACTGGGGCGGTTAATAATATCTCAAGTCATAAACGGGAGGAACTCGGAAATTTATTTAATGAATTAGCGCCAGATGTGCAAGCGGACTTAAAAAATGCGACTGCAACATTAAGTGGTGACTTAGTGTCACAAGCTATGGCGCGTTATGTATATATTTTACAAAAATATGGAACGGTTACATTTACAAACTTCATTGACCGTACACTACCACCAAGCGGTATACCCGCAGTTCGTGGTGATAATAAACAAAATTTCTATGTACTAGGCATAATGGCCTTTATCGCTGTGGCGGGTTTTTTCTTCCTAAATCGTAAGCGTCGTTACTAATAAGTTTAATAGTTATTGTATAAATTTAAAAATATAAAAAAGAGCGGTTATCATCATTTTATGAAGATGTACCGCTCCTTTAAGAATGTTATCGTGACAGTTAGATAACAAGTGATGCGCTATTCAAGTGCGGACCACGTAATTGTTTCAGATTTGTAAATTTGTTTTAATTGATCGCGTGTGATGTCACTAAGGACATGGTTTTTATTGCTGACGACAGCAACGATAGCGTCCTTACTAATTACGCCGTAGCTACCAGCAAGTGCGGGTTCAGTTTCATTAATATCTAAATCCCGGGCTAAAAAACCAATATGAAGTGGTTCAGCGCTATCTTTATTACTCCCTTGTGTTGCTTCATAAGCCATTTCATTACTAGTGTAGTTATGAACTGCTTTAAAGGCGGGCACTAAAGAAGTAAAAGCACTACTTAAGGCACGACTAATACTTTCGACAGATTTTGAACCACCAAGTTTAATGTGGATTGGTGCTTCATTAGTGTTATAAAGCATTTTCGCTAGAGCGCTATTTTCGCTTTTCGCTAAGAGTGTTGTAAAACTTTCAGCCTCTTCAATATTTTGGGTAACGATTCCGTCTTTGGCCTTAATAATACTTAAGCCTTCGCGTGACTTACTAAAGGCGATGAACCCTGTAATTAGGGCATATTCTTTTTCACTTAAGTCACTAGGAGCTTTTGTGATGTAGTTAAAGTTTCGTGATAATTTGTACGAATCATCAATAATTGATTTTTCGGAGACGCGAACCCCTTCAATCATTAAAGCTTTAAGCTCGGAAGATTCAAGTGCAGCGTAGGAAATATATCCAATACCGTATAAATCGTTATTGAGTAAAGAGATCATATCGCTATCATCCGCAGTTAGTGTAGCTCCTTTAATAATAGTGTTATCACTAATAGCGGCTTTAAAATCAATCGTGGTAAAAAAACTGTCACGTATGGTGGAAGAAGTTTCCCGTGTATAACGGGTAATAGTGTTACTTGTATCAAATGGCTCTTCCTTAATCCGCATGGATACAAGCTCGAGACTACCCATAGCAATCGCCATAAGTACTCCGATTCTGCAAATTGCATTTTTCATATCTGAACACCTCCTTTCAGACACATAAACTTTAAAGCAAACGGAGAGCTAGATATATCATAAAGCTGTAAAAAGTTGTAAAGAAGTTGTAAAAGTGGTAGTTTTTCGCTGATGCTTTTGGTTAAAATATCATTAAAGTAATAGTTTTATTACTAAAAAACTTAAATTTTCCCGCAAAATTTTTAATTTTACAGTTAATTTAGGTTTGTTTTAAGTGTGCCTTTCTCACAAAAAAGTGACAAATTAATAGTTAAAGATATAAAAAACAATAAAGCGAAATCTATTTTTTGATTCAGTTCATACTCCTATTGATAAACCTTCACCTGATCGTCGCGCATGTATATTTAATGTTTACTTTGCAGATGATATGTTAATTGTTGATTATAAGTAATAAGATACTTGTACAGTTACGATACTTTATTTATTAGCTGCATTTTTTACCACAAATATAACTGGCAAAATACCACAAAAGTAAACAACAAAACACCACAAAATATAGTAATTACTTTTTAAAACAATCGTGTAACGCATAATTTTATGTGAAAACCATTTGTGCTCTTAAGGCATAAACAAAGTACAAAAATAGTTTTATAATGTTTGAAGTGGAAGAGATTATAATCAAAAAGTAAAAAAGTCTTTAATTTATAAAAAGTCTTATATTATATTTGCTAAAATAAAGATAATTGAAAAGAGGAGCTACTTATTATGAGTCCACTAGAAATTGTGTTAGTAAGTGTCTTAGGCGCACTTATTTTAATTGTTGCCATTTATTTATTTGTCGTACACACAAATGCAGTTAATCGCTTAGAAATATTTGAAGAAGTTAACAAAGAAGCCAAAAGCGGAAAGATTGCTTTTTTAGGTGATAGTTTAACAGACTTTTTTCCGATTCAAGATTTCTTTCCGGGTGTAAAGATATATAACCGCGGTATTGCTGGTGATACGACCAAAAATGTATTAAAAAGGCTTGATAATGTAGTAGCACTAGCGCCGCGCAAGTTATTTTTACAAATTGGCACGAATGACTTAGCCAAAGGAAGTAGTCCTCGTAAAATAGTCGCTAATATAAAAAAGATTATTACAACATTCAAAAAAGAAGTACCAAATATTGAAGTAATTTGCATTTCACTTTATCCCGTATCACGCACTAAAAAGTTTTTATCCACATTTATTGTTGGATTAAGAACGAATAAGAAAATTAAAAAGACAAATGAACTCTTAATTAATTTTTGTGCTGAAGAAGGACTTAAATATTTAGATTTCTACACTCTTTTAGCGGATAAAAAAGGGCGGATTGACCGCCGTTATACAGTTGAAGGGTTGCATATTTCAGGGAAGGGCTATGCGGTAATTGCTAAGGCCTTAGCCCCTTATTTATAAATTAACGATAAGGAATAATTAATCCGCGGAAATGTTCAACGATAAAGTCACCGATTTCATCACTATATAATACTTTCATTAGTGCGCGTATTATATCATTATTTTCTTCGCCGCGACGAATACCGACAATAAATGCATAATCATTACTAGTTTCAGTAGCGAGAATATGTTCATAACTAAGTCCGCTGTTATAAGCTTGTGAACCAGTCATAATGTAAAAGGCTTCTTCGGGATGCTTTTGGGCTTCCGGAATTAAATCTGGATTCATATATTCAATGGTCAAAAAGTCAAGTGGTGTTTGTCTGTAATTTGGTGTTTTTTCTTGTTCGGTAAATACAGTAACAGTAAAAACTTCCTCGATGAAACTCATAATCCGCTCATAATCTTCAGCGCGATCACTAATGACAATTTTGTCGCCAGGATTATAATCTTCGAGTGTTGTTTTCGTTCCTGAATATACACCAAGTGCTGAAAGATAGACGCGACCAGCACTAGTAAGCTCTGCGCGTTTTGATACCCGGTTATTATAGGCAATTAAATCATCTGTTCTTTGAATAATATTTGCGTCAATCCCGCCACTTGATAATGAAGAATTAGCGAGCAAAGCATTATCAATTGTCTCAAGATTTAAGCGATAACCCATTTCCTTAAGTGAAGTTTTAGCCGCGTTTAAAATCTCTTCATGAATGCAACCTCTCGTTGCGACACGAATTAGTTTCTCAGTCTTACAACCGACTAAGGATAAGAGCATTACTAACGGGATAACAATTTTTTTCATAAGCTTTAAGGTTAGTGTGCGAGATACATTTTAATGATTACTTTCGCTTATAATCTACCTTTATTAAAAGGTATTTCATCTTAATTAAAGCATATTTGCAGGGAATTACAACCAAAAACACCTAAAAATACGAAAAAAATGATAACGATAACATTTTTTAGCCAATTTAGCGACTTTTCTTAGTAAATAATGCGTTTTCTTTACTAAAGAAAGAAGTAGTGTAATGTGATATCATAGTGTAAGCAGGAGGTAGTTATGGTCAAACAACAAAATAATTTATTTCTCTTAAACAACTTATTCAATGTGCGTGACTTAGGTGAGATTGATACAAAGTATGGTACTAAGACACGGCGTTATAAATATATTAGAGGTACTGCCAAAGGCACAATGACTGAAATCGAAAAAGAGCACTTTTATAACTTAGGAGTAAGAGTAGTAGTGGATTTACGCTATACGAATGAAATCGAAAAAACACCAAGTCCGTTACGAGGTTATAAAGATATCAAGTATTATCATGTCGATATGATGGGCGAATTTTGGCAAATGCGTGAACAAGGTTATAAAGATATGACCGACTTATACATTGATTTGCTTGATGACTCGCAAGAGAAACTGCTAACAATCTTTAAAATCTTCTTAAAGTATCCGCGGGACGGTATTTATTTCCACTGTACCGCTGGTAAAGATCGGACCGGAGTTGTCACAATGTTACTCCTAGACTTAGTGGGTGTTCCGCATTCTGTAATCGTTGAAAATTATAGTGAATCGTACACTAATAACTTATCGCGGCCAGGCTATAAATTTATTAAACCAGAATGGCGACGCTTCATTCTTAGTGAACCTGAATACATGGAACGAACATTAGATCATTTATACACAAAGTATGGTGGGAGCAGAGCTTACTTATCGCATATTGGCTTACGTGATGATGAAATTAATAATCTTGCGGCCACAATTGTCGAATAACATTGCAAAAAGCACCTAAAATAAGTACAATTATTGTGTAAACACCGCTATAAGCAAAAGGAGATACATATGAAAACCTTAGCAAACTTACTCGATAATGATACAGTAACGATTGTATTATTTTTTGCTTTCCTACTCTTAGCGGTCGTTATTTATCTTATTGTTTCCAAAAAAGAACCAAGTAAAGAAAAAATGCGGCCTGAAGAAAGAGCGCTAAAAATGGTTGAAGCGCCTAAAACAGAAGTTAAAACAGAAGTAACGCCAGAAAAACCGGTTACTGAAGAAGTTAAAACAAAAAAAGTAGAAAGAGAAGCACAAAAAGTTAAAGTTAAAAAAGAAGACACTGATGACGATCAATTCGCCGCCATTAAATATAGTTATTCTTATACTGCACAAGTTAGTTTAGCGCCAGAAGCAAGTCGCGAACGCTATTTAAAAATAAAACAAGAAATTCTCTCTTACACTAGTGTTAATAATACTATTTCATGGCGTGAAGAACGCTTTACATTAAGCGGGAAAACAATTGTTAAATTTAAATTGATTGGTAATGTTTTACGGATGTATATTGCCTTAACGCTTGAAGAATTAAGTGATGTAAATATTAAGATTGATGATGTTAGTCGTTATAAAGAACACGAATTAACACCAAGTTTATTACGTATCAGTGGTAATACTGGTGTCAAGCGTGCGCTCCAAGCGATTGATATTTTAATGCAGAAACTTGAACTAAAAAAAGACCCACAATATAAACTAGGGGCAAGTGATATACCAGCAGCGCAAACAATCGATGAACTCTTAGAAGCTGGACTTATTCGGAAAATTTAATTTATGAAGAAGATAGCCTTAGTTTTAGGTGGTGGTGGCGCGAAAGGCTCCTATCAAATTGGTGTATTAAAAGCGCTGCACGAGACTAAAATATTAAAACGCGTTAGGGTCGCTAGCGGTACCTCGATTGGGGCCATCCACACCCTTTTATTAATGCATGATTTAAGTATTGAAGAGATGATTAATGTGTGGAAAGAATTCACAAATGAAGCGATTTATGGTAGAAACAAATTCAAAGAAACATGGAATGTAAGCGGCTTTTATAACACTAAAGGTATCTTAGAAAAAATATTACCGTTCACTAATGAAGAAGCATTTAGAAATACAAAGATTGAAGGCTATGTCACTTTAGCAAAAGTACCCACTAAAGGTTTATTTGCAAAATTAAATATGAAAAATTACGAAAAAGAAGTTGTCTTTTTAAATGAGAGTGAACACCCGCTAAAAGCTGTTTTAGCAAGTGCTGCTATTCCGCTTGTCTTTGGGGAAAAAGAAATTGAAGGCACTCGTTATGTGGATGGCGGTTTAGTCGATAATTTCCCGTTTACACCAGCGCTTATCGCTAACGCTAATATAATTATTTCAATTGGTCTAGATCCAAAACTTTTACCAACAAAACCATTACCTGGTCGTTTACATATTGATTTTACCCCGCTAGAAGAGTTAGGACCGTTTCCTAAAGTGTCGCTTGATTTTAGTCCTGAAAAAACACAGCAATATTTTGATTTAGGGTATGAGAATGCTAAGGCGTTGATAGCGTACTTAAAACGCGAAAAGTTTTTCTGGTTTGGTGGAAGACTAAAGTTAAGAAAAGGACGCCTAGTAACGTTAGAAACATTAACAGCAAAAACTAAGTAGCTTATATATAGAGAAAAAGAGATTTTACTGGCATAATAATGCTATGAAAAAAGGATTATTCAAATATTTTAAAGTAGTATGGAAAGAAGGGATTCTTGCCATCTTTTTTATTTTATTTGAAACTGTTTTAGAAACACTAGTGCCATTTATGGCAAGTCGCGTTGTTGATGTTGGTATCGCTAATAATGATTTACCTTATATCTATAAATGGGGTGCCCTTATGGTATGTTCGGCTTTTCTTGCTTTCTTTATTGGCATCATTAGTGTCCGTTATGTCGCTCGTACTGGTCAAGGATTTGGGGCGGAATTACGTCGTGCTCAATTTGCGAAACTACAAAGTTTAGACCAAGAAGCGCGCGATAAATTCGCAGTGTCTTCCTTAATTACTCGGCTTACAAATGATACTTACACTATTCAAAATGCCATCATTATTGGGATGCGCGGGATATTCCGTGCTCCATTTATGATTACGATGGTATTAATGCTTAGTTTCAATATGAATTCTAAAGTAGCAATTGTATTTGCACTTACGCTTCCTGTTATTGCGTTTGCGATGCTAGTCATTGTTTTTCGAGTTAGACCACTTTATGAACGGATGCAACGTAATTTTGATGAATTAAACCGTACTTTACAAGAAAACTTTCAAGCGATCCGTGTTGTTAAAGCTTATGTTACGGAAGAGCAAGAAGAAGCAAAGTTTAAGGCGATTAATAAGATGTATCGTAAAGTCGCTAGTAATGCGTTTATGACAGTATCACTCAATAGTCCGATTATGCAACTTGGACTTTATTCAACGATTATTGGTCTTCTGCTTGTCGGTGGTAATTTAATTAATACTGGCGAAGCTAAAATTGGTGAAATTCAAGGGTTACTAACCTTTGTTTTACAACTCTTAAATGCGATGCTGATGCTTGCGCAAATATTAATTATGTTTGGTCGCACTAGCGCTTCAAAAAGTAGAATTAGTGAAGTACTTAACACTGACACTAGTCTTGAATACTTGATTAATGATTTAAGTGTTAAAGCAAAACCGAGTTTAATTGTGAAAGATGTAAGTTTTAAGTATCCGGGCACAAGTGATGATAATTATGCTTTAAAAAACATTAATTTCACGCTTAAGGCTGGTGAAACACTTGGGATTATTGGTCAAACTGGAAGCGGTAAATCAACACTCGTCCATCTTTTAGCACGGCTTTATGATGTAACTGATGGTGAGATTATTTTAGACGACCATAATGTTAAAGATTATAGTGCGGATAATCTTCTAGATGCTATTAACATTGTCTTTCAAAATAATATGCTCTTTAGCGGAACAATTCGTGATAACTTGCTATGGGGTAATAAAGATGCAAGTGACGAAGAAATTAATCGGGCATTAGAAGCAAGTCTAAGTGACGAAATTGTGAATAAATTAGCAAATGGTTTAAATAGTGAAGTCGGGCAAGCAGGCTCTTTGCTTTCAGGTGGTCAAAAACAACGAATAGCATTAGCAAGAGCATTACTAAAAAGACCAAAAATATTAGTGCTTGATGATTCTTTATCAGCGATTGATACGATTAATGAAGGGAAAATTCGCACTAAATTACGGAAACTTTATCCGGAACTTACTTTAATTATTGTTGCGCAACGTGTGAGTGCTATTAAAGACGCTGATCATATTTTAGTGTTGCATGAAGGGGAAATTCACGGGGCAGGTACGCATAACTCACTTGTGGAAAATGATGAGATTTATCACGATATTTACACGACCCAACTAAAAGGAGCAAAAGCATGAAAAAGCAAAGTAAGCCTAAACATATGAAGCAAACAATGCGCCGGCTCTTTAGTTATTTATTAAAACGACCTGTGCCGCTAGTTTTTATTGTACTCCTTGTTGTGTGGAGCGGGTTTACTAATGGTTACGGTATTTATGTAATGCGTGAAATCATCGATAAAAGCATATTAGACTTTGATATAAATGGTTTAAATAAGTCACTTATTAAATTAGCGATCCTTTTCGGTTCAGGTGCTTTAAGTGCACTTATTTATAACCCGATGATGGTTAAATATTCACAAACTGTTATCGCCGACATTCGCAATGAACTTTTCGCTCATAGTCAAAAATTACCGCTATCTTATTTTGACAGGACACCGCGCGGTGAAATTATGAACTATTTCACTAATGATGTTGACACACTTAATCAAGCACTTAATACTGGGTTTACAACGATGATTTATTCAGTAGTAACAGGCATTGGCACAATTGTATTTCTTTTCCTTATTAATTTTTATTTGTCACTGATTGTTGTCTTTTTCATCGTTGTAATGTTTTTTATGGTACTGCGTAATAGTCAAAAAATGCGGGTTGGTTTTGCTAGTGTTCAAAAAGATACTGCGCATTTAAATAGTTATATTGAAGAAATGATGTTAGGGCTTAAAGTATCAGCAATGTTTTCACACCAAAAAGAAGACATGAAAGAATTTAAGCGGCGCAATGATGCATTAACGAAAAGCGGAATATACGCGAATACTTTAGTGTTACGAAAGACACCAATGATTGTTAGTTTGTCGTATTTTAATTATGCGATTAGTGCGATTGCTGGTGCGCTTTTTGTATTAAATGGCTGGCTAAGTTTAGGAGCACTAGGATCATACTTAATTTATGTCCGCCAAAGTTCAAATCCGTTTAATAACTTTATGACTGAATTAAATGCTCTCTATAACGGGCTTTCAGGGGCAGAACGGATTTTTGCTTTTCTTGACTTAGAACAAGAAATAGATGAAGGTAAAGTCCGGCTTGTCAGCGCTGTTGAAATTGATGGTAATATCGTTGAAACTGAACACCCGACTAATAGTTTAGCGTGGAAGATTCCGACGGCTAACGGGGAATTCACCTATGAAATATTTAAAGGGCGAGTCGATTTTACTAATGTTGTTTTTGGTTATAAGCAAGATGAACGCGTCTTAAATAATATTAGTTTACATGCCGAAAAAGGTGAAAAAGTTGCGCTTGTTGGTTCAACTGGTGCCGGTAAAACAACAATTATCAATCTTATTACTCGCTTTTATGAAATTGATAGCGGCACGATTAATTATGATGGGATTGATATTCGCGATATTAAAAAAAGTGATTTACGCCAATCAGTAAGTGTCGTTATTCAAGATACACATTTATTTACTGGTACTATTTTTGAAAATATTGCTTATCCTAGTCCTGGCGCAACAATTGCCGAAGTAGAACGCGCCGCTAAAATTGCGCACGCTCATGATTTTATTGTTAAATTACCACAAGGTTATGAAACGATGCTTTACGATAACGGGGCAAATCTTTCAAGTGGACAGCGGCAACTTATTGCTATTGCGCGCGCTGCTATTTTACAACCACCAGTCTTAATCCTTGATGAAGCTACTAGCTCAATTGATACCCGTAGTGAAAGACTCATTGAAAAAGCGATGGATGAGTTAATGGAAGATAAAACGGTATTTGTTATTGCTCACCGTTTGAGCACTATTCGAAACGCTAAAGCAATATTAGTAATGGAAAAAGGCTCAATTATTGAACGCGGAAGTCATGAGGATTTAATTTTAGAAGGTAAAGTTTACTATCAGTTATACACTGGTCAATTTGAATGGACATAGAATAAACTTCCTTATGAAAGCACTTTACTAGGTACAATTTGTGTAAAGTATGTAAACATGTACCTTTTTTAATTTTATCGTTGTTATAAATTATTCCATTTAATGTATAATAGTAGAGATTGTTTTAATAGAATCTATTAAAAGAAGGATAGATATGAAGAGAAAAAAAGCAAAGAAACATTCAATCTTACACTTACTAAAAGGCCACTTTTGGGGGATGTTTTTTGTTACGCTTTTAGTTATCTTCCATCGTGTATCGTATTCCTTTGTACCACTATTTACACAGTACATTTTAAAATACTTACAAAATAATGGAGTAGTGACCGGTGTTAATTTACCGTTATTTGTTATTGAAATATTTGAAAAGGGTCAAAATGTTTTTGAGGTTTCACTTTATGTTGCCCTTACTCTCCTTTTATATCAATTGTTTCGTTTTAGTTTAATGGTTGTTGAGCAACGACTTAAAGGCCAAGTGCAAGAGAGCATTGCTTTAAAATTACGCGTTAAACTTTTTGATCATATTCAGTCACTTAGCTATCATTATCATAATAATAGTGACACTGGTGACCTCATTCAAAGAGTAACGACTGATGTGGAAGTGACAACAAACTTTGTCGTAATGCGCGTAATGGATGCGGTCGGTTTAATATTCATGGTGTTAAGCGGGGCGTATCAAATGTATTTTTTAAGTCCGCTTTTAATGTATATTTCGCTGGCGGTCATTCCGCTTTATGGTATTTCTTCTTATTTCTATTTTAAAAATATTTGGAAGCGTTATAACGATATTGAAGAAAAAGAAGCGGAAATTTTAACCGTTATTCAAGAAAATGTCCATAACGCTAAAGTTGTGAAGGCTTTTGCTAATGAAAAGTTTGAAACAGAAAAGTTAGAAGTTAAAAATAAAGCACATAAAAATGCAGTGATTAAAACTAATAAAATTGTTGGTATGTATTGGGCAGCAATGGATTTCTTTGCTCTTAGTCAATATTTTGTAATTACCCTCATTAGTGTGTTTCTTGCTAGAAACGGACAAATGGATGCTGGTAACGCTGCCGCAGCGTTAATGCTTGTTGGCCTTTTAATCTGGCCAATTCGTGGTTTAGGCCGATTAATTAATGATGTCTCGCACGCTAATGTAGCATATAACCGTATTACGACAGTACTCGATGAAAAGAGTGAATTTGAAATTAATGGTGATTTATTACCGGAGATTGCGGGAAAAATTGAATTTAAAAATGTGTCCTTTAAGTTTCCTGGTGATAGTAGTTATACCTTAGAAAACTTGAACTTTACAATTGAGAAGGGCCAAACTGTAGCGATCGTTGGGCGCACTGGTAGCGGGAAAACAACGATTATTAATTTATTAATGCGGATGTATGAATATGAAGGGTCAATTTTAATTGATGATATTGAACTTCGCGACATTGAAAAACATCACTTACGGAAAAATATGGGTACGGTTTTACAAAATCCGTTTCTTTACTCCCGCACTATTCGTGACAATATTAATATTACTGCTCGTAAGGCCCCGATGGAAAAGATTATTAATGCCAGTGAAATTGCCACAATTGCCCATGATATTCGTGATTTTGAAAAAGGTTATGATACGATGGTTGGCGAAAGAGGAACAACGCTTTCTGGCGGGCAAAAACAGCGGGTAGCGATTGCGCGCGTGCTTATTAGTGAAAAACCAATTTTAATATTTGATGATGCTTTAAGCGCGGTTGATAGTCGCACCGATACCCTTATTCGTCAAGCATTAAAACAAAAAGAACAAACATCGACAACGCTTATTATTACTCACCGGATAACTACCGCTAAAGAGGCTGATCAAATTATTGTAATTAATAACAAGACTGTTGAAGATATTGGAACCCATGACACCCTAGCGAAAGCGGGCGGGTTATATCAAGTCTTATGGGATATTCAAGGAGATTTAGAAACAGAGTTCTTAGAACTTGTTGCTAAGGAGTGTGTTTAGAGTATGAGTGCAGATGTTTTTCGCGAAGAAGAAGCAGTTAAAAAAGTAACTTTCGGAGTTTGGAAACAAATCTTAAAGATCATTTTAAGAAGTAAAAAAGAACTATCGTTACTCTTAATTTTTGCGGTGTTTATGTCACTCGCGGAAGCTTCAACAATTCCGCTTAATGCTTATGCAATTAGTAATCTTATTGAAACATATAATGAAAGTGCCTTACTCCCCTTTATTGTATTAAGTGTTACCCAAATTGTTGTCTTTGCCTTTGGTGTCTTTGGCTTTATTTACTTTGGTTCAAAACTTGAAACACAAGTACGATATACATTACGCAAAGAGTCATTTAAAAATTTACAAAAATTACCATTTAGCTATTATGACTCGACAAAACAGGGCTGGATTATGGCCAGGATGACAAGTGATACAAACCGTTTAGCGCGCATTGTCTCATGGGGAATCTTAGATTTAACTTGGTCAGGTTTCTTTATGTTTTTCACGATTGTTGTCTTATTTATTAGTGAATGGCGGCTAGCTTTAGTGTTTGTGTCATTTTTACCAATCTTACTTTTTATTGCGATTATTTTCCGTAAGAAAGTTTTAATCTTAAATCGTAAATCACGTTTCCATAATAGTCAGTTAACTGGCCTTTTTAATGAATCATTTTTAGGCGCTAAAACAACTAAGAGCTTAGCAATTGAAAGTGAATTAAGTGACGAATTTACGAAAGAAGCGCGCGTAATGAAAAAAGTGACGTTAAAGGCGATTCTTTATGGCGCTATTTTCTCGAGTTTCCTTTTAGCGGGCAGTTACACAATTGTTGCCTTTGTCATGGCGCTTGGTGGGTACTTTGCCCTCCAAGGCTTAGTGACGATGCCGATTCTCTTTATGTTTATTCGTGCGGCAATGAATACTTTTGAACCTATCTTAAACTTAACGAACTTTATTAATGAACTACAAGTCGCGCAAGCTAGTGCTGAACGTGTTTTACAATTAGTCAACGAAAAGCCGTCGATTGATGATACGCAAGAAGTTAAAGATGTGTATGGTGATTTATTTGATAAGAAAAAAGAAAATTGGGAAGAAATTAAAGGTGATGTTGAATTTAAAGATGTGACATTCTATTACAATCCAAAAGAAATTATTCTCGATAAATTTAATTTAAAAGTTAAAGCTGGGCAAACAGTAGCACTTGTTGGTCATACCGGCAGCGGGAAAACAACGATTGTTAATCTTTTCGCAAGATTCTACGAGCCGCGCGCTGGTGAAATATTAATTGATGGTAAAGATTATCGAAAGCGTAGTCTATCATGGCTCCATAGCCGCTTAGGATATGTTTTACAAATGCCCGAGCTTTTCTCCACATCGATTAAAGAAAACATTCGCTATGGTAATTTAGAGGCAAGTGATGAAGAAGTCATTGCTGCGAGTAAAGCAGTCGGCCTTGATGAATTTGTGAATACCTTAGAAAAGGGATACGACACGCATGTTGGTGAAGCTGGTAACCTTTTATCAGTGGGCCAAAAGCAACTCATCTCTTTTGCGCGAGCAATTATTGCTGATCCACGAATTTTAATTCTTGACGAAGCGACTAGTTCGATTGATAGCGAAGCTGAAGCAAAAATCCAAAAAGCCACTGATGAACTCTTAAAAGGCCGAACAAGTTTTGTTGTTGCGCACCGCTTAAGCACGATTGTTAATAGTGATTTAATCGTTGTTTTAGAAAACGGTAAGATTATTGAGCAAGGTACTCACGCTGAATTACTAGGTAATCGCGGGCATTACTTTGAATTATATCGAAATCAATTTATCGCGGAACGCCGTGAAGAAAAATATCTGGAGATTGATTAATAGTGACACGGACTTATATTGTTGAAGGGATGAAAAACGAACGATCCGTACGTCGTATTGAACGCGCGTTATTTAGAGTGGATAATATAAGTTACGAAATAAATTTAGAAAAAAATACTGTTGTGATCCACTTTAGTAATAGAGTAGATGATGACAAAGTTATCGGTGCAATTAGTCGCGCTGGGTATCGGGCAATGCGATTATAATTAATGAAAATTTAAAATTTTGTAATAAAAAACTTGATTTAAACACATTTATAAATAAAGAAAATTAGTTGTAAATTAATGCATCAGCGGGTTTACTTCTAATAATTATAAGATATAATAGAGTATGGAAGGAAGAGGAAATAAATATGGTATTAGGTTCTGAAAAGAAATATTTATGTTTATTATGTGGGATGATTATTGATAACCCAGATTATTGTGAATACTGTGGTGCAACATCAGAAAACATCGTTCCTTACGAAGAAGAATAAATATTAAATAAACATATAAAAAAGCATGGGGCAACCCATGTTTTTTATTATTAATAAAAACATGCTAAAATTAAGTATCTAATAAATGAGGAAAACATTATGAAAATACGTTTTATTAACGCACTTATTCTTACAATGGAAGAAAATCGTCCGCTTTTTTATGGTGAAGTCCATGTTGAAGGTAATAGAATAACTTATGTTGGGCCAAGTGGTGACTTTAATGAACCGTTTGACCGTATTATTAACGCTGAAGGTAATTTACTCATGCCTGGCTTTAAAAACGCCCATACGCATTCACCGATGACATTTTTACGGAGTTACGCTGATGACTTACCGCTTTATGACTGGTTACATAAGGCCGTATTTCCGCTTGAAGATAAACTTGAGCCTGGCGATCAATATGTCTTAAGTAAAATTGCTTTTGCGGAATACTTAACAAGTGGCGTGACGGCATGTTTTGATATGTATTATTCACCACTTGAAACAGCGCAAGCGGCAATTGATGTTGGTTTTAGAGCGGCACTTGTGGGCACTGTTACAAAATACAAAGAAAGTGTTTGCGAAATGAAAGCAGCATATCACACGATTAATAAAATGCATCCGCTTGTTAGTTATCATCTTGGGTTCCACGCTGAATATACAAGCACGCCCGAAATATTAAAAGAATTAGCGAAAGCTGCTCACGAATTAAAAGTCCCAATTTGGAGTCATATTAGTGAAACAGAAACGGAAGTAAAAGAATGTATTGAACGCCACGGCTACACCCCAGCAGTGTATTTTGATAAATTAGGTTTATATAATTACGGTGGTGGCGGTTTCCACGGAGTGCACTTTAGTGATGAAGACTTTGCCGTGTATAAAAAGCGCGGTTTAAGTATTGTGACCAATCCTAGTTCAAATACTAAACTTGCAAGCGGAATTGCCCCGATTAACAAATTCCTTAAAGAAGGGATTAATGTTGCAATTGGCACTGATGGGCCCGCTAGTAATAACGCGCTTGATTTCTTCCGTGAAATGTGGCTTGTTACTGGTTTAGCGAAGTTACGTGAAAAAGACGCGGCGGTTGTTGATGCTTATGATGTCCTTAAAATGGCTACTGTAAATGGTGCTGAAGCAATGGGATTAAAAGACGCTAAATATTTAAGTGTTGGCAGTCTAGCGGACATCATTATGCTTGATATGCAGCAACCGAATATGCAACCTGTTAATAATATTGAAAAAAATATTGTGTACGCTGGTAGTAAGGTTAATGTATTATTAACGATGATTGATGGCAAGATTTTATATGAAGACGGTGAATTTAATCTTGATGAACCTATTAGTGAAATTTATCGTAAAGCGCAAGCTATTACTGAACGGTTAAAAAGTTAAATATGCCAAATTATAATGAACTTAAAGGCAATAATTTAAATTTTAGTATTGAGAAAAATAAGCCAAATATTTTAAAAGGTAAAACATTATTATTTCTTGGTGCGTCTTTTACTTATGGTCACGCTTCGTTTGGTGAATCGTTTGTCGAATATATTGAAGTGCGGAATGATTGTACTTGTATTAAAGAAGCCGTGAGCGGCACAACACTTGTGGAGCATATTGAAGATAGTTATATTACTAGGCTAAAAAAAGTACCGTTAGGCAAGAAGTATGACGCATTACTTTGTCAGCTCTCAAGTAATGATGTGCGGCTTAAACAAGAATTTGGTGTTATTAAAGAAAGTGATTACGATACGAAAACAATATGTGGCGCTATTCAATATATTGCAAAGTACGCTCGTGATGTGCTTAAGTGTCCTGTTATTTTTTACACTTGTCCTTATTTTGATAAGGAGCGGTATCAAAAATTAGTAAGTATACTTAACGAAATTGCTACGAAAATGCAGTTTAGTGTAATTGATATGTATAATGACAAAAACTTCAATAATATTTCCGCGGAGACATACGGTTTATATATGGCTGATCCTGTTCATCCAACTAAAGCGGGATATTATTATTGGCTTACTCCTTACATAGAAAGCCACTTATTTGCCTTTTTCACTAAATTAATTAGATAATTTGCATTAATTAATAATCATGTTATAATACTAATACATCGCGGAGTAGAGCAGTGGTAGCTCGTCGGGCCCATAATCCGGAGGTCGGAGGTTCAAATCCTCCCTCCGCAACCAAGTTAACAGCAAAGGTTTGATACAATAGAAACAATGTATCAAACCTTTTTTCGTACAAAACACATATTTTTGACTTAACATATTAAAAGTTTTTAACTCTGAGCAAGAAATACGAGATGTTTATTATGTTAGCTTGTTCGCCTATTAAATAAAATTTAGTGCTTTTTCTTAAAAAAGAAAGTCAAAAACCTTTTGAAATAAGCCCAAAATTGAAAATATATATGATAAAATTTTTAAAACATATGATAAAAATTCAAAGGAACATTTTCACGGATTACGGCTTTACAATCGGTTTCTTGATTTTGAAGTAGACGAACATGAAATTTCTTTAATTGTAAATCGATAAAACCTTGTAAAGGCATGGTTGTTCGACTTCATACTTAAATCATCGCTTTACAGAAAAAGGAACAATCTAATTTGAGAGATAATCTAAAGGAGGAATTATGGAATTTAAAACTGTTAATTATGATTCAAAAATAATAAAAGAAGGGATTCCTCATAAAGGAAGACGCAAAAGTGATGACCCTGTGAAGATATTTTCTCAACAATTAAAAGATCAAAATGTTTTATATTTCTTCTACAAAGATGATGAATGCTTGTATATTGGTCAGACTGGCATTTGTCTTTGGGATAGGATTATTCGCCATGAGGACCCAGAAAAAGATTCAAAATGGTTTGAAGAAGCAAATAAAATATGTTTAATTATCCTTGATAAAAAAGTTGATGTTATATCTAGAAGAAACTTAGAATCAACATTCATAGTTAATTATTTACGAGCTGGCCACAAATTATATAATAAAGAGTAATTTCATTTTTAAGACTTTTGAATATAAAAGTATTAGCTATTGTATAAAAAGAGTTTATTCAAGCCAATTACAAAATGTTGCCATTTATAAATGTTTAAATGTAATTTTTATAGGTTCTCAAGATTAGATTATGTCTTTTAATAAATAATAATCTCAAGTTGTAAAAGCAGAAAATAAAGAGCATAAATTTAAAAGTAGTTAACAAATGAAAAAAACTCAGTATAAAATAAGCCTTAATTTTTTGTTATATAATATGGACAAGGAGAAGTGATGTTATATGCGAAAATCGAAATATAAACCATTGGCAGATTATTTGTCAGCATCTAATAAAAACTCTGTAAGTTTAACATTTAATCAAATAGAAAAAATCCTAGGTTTTAAATTGCCGCCGTCATCTCGAAAATATCGTGCTAACTGGTCAAATAATAAAATGGAGGCATTGGCATGGGGTTGGCTTCCAGTAGGATATGAATCCTTTGATGTGAGAATGAGTGACGAAATTGCAAACTTTAGGAAAGTTGGTAATAAATTAAAATCGGAAAAAAGTAAAAAGAGTAATCGCAAGCAGAATTCAGACCTAAAACGACAAATTGAAAATGCAACAGATCTCATATTTCTAGATGTTCCAAATAATTTACTTAAATTAGAAGTTGATGAATATTACATGGTAAAACTAACAAAAACAAATTCGGAGATTGTTGAGCATGAATTAGCTAATGACATTTCTTATCCTCAAAAAGCTAAGAAAATATGTGAAGAACTAATCAAGCGAAATAATGATTTTTCCAGCGAAACATTTAACATTATTATTCATAGAATAGCGATTGAAAATTCAACCAGGAGCTCCAAAAAAACGATAGATTTATTAACTGATTTCGCACTTAATTCTGAAAATCAATTTTTACAAAGAGTAAAAAAGGGTGATTTAACTTTAGTAGATGATATCACTGATTATCTATTTAAAAATAATAATAGAAGAGATAAGAGTTTAGCAAGTAAAGTTTGCCGTTATCTAAATGAATGGTTATTCGATAAAGATGACTTCACTATCAATGATTCTGTTGTACGCAAGGTTCTACCGTACTATTTAGCCTACTATAAAATCGAAAAGCACTATTGGGCTAATAAGAATCTTGATAAATTAACCTATGTTGAATTTTTTGCTATTTTTGAAAAAATAAAAGAAAAGTTACCTGAACTAACCCGCCATGAATTGGATCACCTGCTTTGGTATTCTTATAAAAATGATAATATACGCTCAACAATTGCTGCTTCGCTTGCTAAACATTTATAATTTCTAATACAAAGCAAGTCAGATACAAATATTATTCAATCTAAAAAGTAAAGAAACACTGCGTAAAAATTATCTTGATCCAGCGTTAAAATACAATTTAGTGATTCGTGAATATCCGCTTAAAAGAACAAGTCGTAATCAGCGTTATAAATTATATAAATGAGGATTTAAAGATGAAATTTGAAAGAACACTAGCAATTTGTCTTGATATGAACGGCTGCCCAAATCGTTGCCTACATTGCTGGTTAGGTGACTTACCTAATCATAAGCTTAATGATAAAACGGCGACGAAAATTGTAAAACTTTTTAAACCATATTTTGAAAATATTACTTTTTATAGTTGGTTAAGGGAACCAGATTTCACCAAAGATTATAAAGCTAGATGGTTAAAAGATAATAAACTTTCAACTATTAAACCAAAACGCTTTGAACTGGCAAGCTACTTTACAATTATCAGAGATCCTGAATATGTTAAATGGTTAAAAGCAGTGGGCACAAAAAAAGTGCAATTAACTTTTTTTGGTTTAGAAGCTATGACTGATAAGTATGTAGGACGTAAGGGAGCATATAAAGAATTAATCGCTGCAACTAAAATCTTGCAGGATAACGATATCGATGTACGATGGCAATTATTTATCAATGAAGAAAATAAGGATGAAGTGTCACATTTATTAGATGTAGCGGCAGAAAATAAGGTCACTGACATATTTGTGCATGAAGGAAGTTGTGACGGTAATAATCGTAAACTTTATGATATTCGTATTAATAAAGACAATATTCCTCTTAAAGTTAAACCTTATTACTTAAATTATGAAAATCTTCTGTCTGAGAGTGAATGTATTGAACTTTTAAAGGATGACGATTCATATTTTATCCCGAAATACAAAGATGAAATTGTCATTTATATAACGAGTGATTTAAATGTTTATTTTAATTTCACTAATCCTAGTGCTGCTTGGCAAATCGGAAATATTGAAGATGACGACATTAGTGAAATTGTGCGGAAGATTGTTGCAGGTGATGTTCCGGCTTTAAAATTTGCCAGAAGTATTTTGCTTAGTGACCTTGTAAAATTATACGGTGATTCAAACTCCGATAAAGTCTTTTCACTTGAAGATTATAAAATGTATTTACTCAATAATTATGTTGATGATAAATATAATAGTAAATTACAATAAAGAGCAAAATAGTGCATTTTTGCCAGTTTTTTAGACTTAAAACATTAGTTAGACTATTTAATTACAATTAGGTATTTTTAGGATAAAGTCTAAATTTAAGATACAATTAGAAAAATACTTCATTTAAAAGCAAGGAGAAAGGAAATTGCAAGACACTTTTAATTACAACGATTATCAAAACGATCAAATAGTAAAAAAATATGACGGCCGTATTAATCGTCATCACTTAGGTATATTATTTTGGCGGTTAGGTGTTGCTTTTAGTATTATCTTTATTGTTTTACTCTTAGCAAGAACACTCATTTCGATTACTAGCATTATCATTTTTATGATCGGGCTTGTCATTCTTTCTTTTATCTTTTTAATTACGCTTGGAACGATTTTAATTATTGATAAAAATCATGGTCGGCACTGGAAAAACTTAATTAATATACTCGAAAACAGGGAGACTGCGCTTTTAGTAATTGATAAAATACTAACTTTTGTTCCACTAATAAGTAGTGTAATAATTGCTTTTAATATCTTTGCGCTTATCTTACTCTACACTAGTAAGTTACCAGTGCGTCGCTTTCGTTTAGTGACTGCAGTCATAATTATAGTTTTAAATATCGTTGCATTAATTTATGCCTTAGCGGGAGGAAACTTTACATGAAGACTTTAAAGTTAAGAGTGCTTAACCCACGTATGCATAATGTTATTTATATGTTTGACGGTAAAGCGCTAAAGCCAAAAGGTGATAATATGGGCCACTATGTTTTTAATATTGAAACCCCAGCGGATAAAGTCGATATCCTTATTATTCGCCGCTCTCCACTTCGCAGCAGATTATGGTTAGTGTGGCAATTTTTGTTCTTTATTGTTTCACTCCTTGGTATTTTGGATTTACAGAGTAAAAAACTTAATAAAGAAGCAATATATAGAGCCACACTTTATTTAAGTGGTGAAGATGAAGTTGACTTAAAATTTGACACTGATAATTCGAGTAACGCTTTTGTGGAACTAACAACAACCTTACAAGTTGAAGAAAGAGAAAATAAAACACTTAGCGACCCACTTATTGTGCGGCGCGCTAAAGTGCTAAAAATTCTAAAAATAATCACATATATTGTGCTTTTAATTACTCTAATTATCATCTTAATTTTAATTAAAAAATAATTTAAATATCCAAAAATAAAAAGCCACATTTTGCAATGTGACTTTTCATTTAGGCAGGACTTATTGAGCAGCACTTATGGCAGGAAACACTAATTAAATTACCACTTGTTATGGGAGCGCTCGAAGAAGCCTTGTTGGCCAGTTAATTCAACCACAGTACCGTCATCTAATGTAATTGTACCGTAGTAGCGACCATAAACTTGGTGGCATTTCATAAAGATAACTTTGAAGTCGTTATCACTATAGCGGTCATAAATAGTTTTCATGACCAAATCTATCTTACCATCATCGGACTTAATAATCCAGTCAGCCATGTAATCGAGCGTTACATCGTTTTCAATATAGAGGCGACCAAGCTTATAAGCTTTACCATCAATAATCATCATATTTTCACTAGCGGCCTCTAAATTACCAAAACCGTAGCCTAAGTTTAGATTAATCATTCGTCCATCTGCGAGGTAGTCATTTACTTGACCCCAGTACCATACTTCATGGAATGGCCACACCCCACGACCCCAGTCAAGTAAGCCAAAGTCAACTTTCGGGTCAAAAGTAAACGCTAAGTCATCCATGCTAAACGTTCCACTTGCGCGTAAATTACCAATTTTATAATTGAGATAGAAATGATACAAAGAATCTTCAAATGGTGTATTAATAACCATTGCATCGTGATTCTCTAAGCGTTCAAGTTTAACATCAACTTTAAAAGTCACACCTTTTTCATTAACCATTGAGCCGTATAAGTGACGAATTCGCCCTTTGGTAACATAATGAAGGTCAACTTTTTTCTTCGTGTCGGTGTAATGAATTTCATTATCCACTGATGGGTCAGTTGGCATAGTCATGCTCTTAGCACCCTTGAAGAGTTTAACCACACTTGCGGAATAAGTTTCTTCACCTTCTAAATCAATTAAATTAATCGCGATATTTTGTGCATACGCAATATGGCCAAGTGTGAGCTGGACAACATAGCGCCCATGTTGAATTTGATAGAAGTCCCACTCTTTAAGGCGGAGTGGCTTTTTCACTAGTTTTTTATCAAATACAAATGACATATCAGTCGCGTAACCGAAATTAATATGTCGTTTTTGTTTATCAAATACTGGGGTAGGAGTTGTGTAATATAGTTCATCAACACCTAATTCCTCTTTAGCGGCACTGACTGCTTCACTAATTTTTGTGTTACGCATCCGTTTATAATATTCTTTGCGTAAGAAGTTAAGCGGAATAAGCGCTAGTACCATAATAATAGAAGCGAAATAGAAAAGTGCTTCAGTGGGAATATAGCCCATCACTTTTGTGCCGTCTTCTAAAACTTCAACGACTGTTTCAATCCCGAAATGGCGAATGATTGGTTGACTAATACTTGAACCTAACACCATCGGTATTAACACAAAGAAGATAATGCGTAATCCTTCAAATTGTCCTTTACTACCAACAGGGTAGAGCACTTTGCTCCAGACACCGAGCGTTTGCATAATTAAAATATAACCTGCACCAACAACAATAACACCGAGTAGAAGCGGGAGATTTTTGGCGCCAAATAAATTCGCTGGATCATGATAACCACCAATTAATCCTAAATAAATGAGGCCAACAATCGTCATTAAAATCGAAATTAACGCAACGCGCGGACTCTTGCCGCGATTAATTAAGCGACTGCCAGGTATGGTAAAGAGTATCGCAATAATTAAGCCGATTCCTTGAATAATACCAGCATCCCCAGCGTTAAACCCATAGTTTGAAATAAATAAATTACCAATATGGACAAAATAAACATTAAAACCAATAAAGTAAATAGCAGCGACGACATTAACGAGTACAAGTTCTTTTTGACTAAAGAAATATTTAAAGTTAAAAGCTTCGGCGAATTGACGCCAAAAACTACCGCGTTTACTTGGCTCTAATTTTGGTGAATCTTTAAGTAAGAAAAGCGAAAGGACACCAATTAAGCTCACAAAGCCGCCCATCATTGAGAAGAAGGCAATATAGCCAAAAGCTTCAATTAAAATTCCGCCTAGTACTGTACCAATAATCGTGCCGATGACGGGTTGAACCGCAAGTGCGGTACCGATTGCCCCTTTATTATCATCACTAATTAAGTCAGCGGTCCAGGCATTAAACCCTGCATCATTTCCCATTGATCCGAAAAATGACATAACTGTATCGGCAAGGACAATAACAGTCGCTAGTGCCCAAATGTTCATCGTAAATTTTGTAAGTAGACCAGTTAAACCAAAAGCAATCGTGAAGATACCCCAAATGATATAGCCAATGCTGATGAATGGTTTCCTTTTACCAGCCCGGTCACTAAGTGTCCCAAAGAAGAATGTGGCAAAAGTTGTAGCAATCGCCGAAACAGCGACCATTGCATTGACAATTTGCGGAAACGGACCAACTTCAGCGTAAACAAATGTATTAAACCATTGGTTTTCTAAGTTCCAACATAATTGTCCAGCAAGACCAACAAGCCACAATAGTAAAATGTTGCGAAAACGCAAACGACGACTTTTCGTTTTATTATTCATAATTTTTTCTCCTATCAAATGTATTTTATCTTTTTTTTGCTAGATGTTAAACTACTTTAATAAATAAATAAAAAAGCTCTCTAATAAACGGAAAAATACGAAATATAAGTGAATTTTAGGCTTCTTTTTCTGCTTCGAGTACTTGCTCTTTAACAAAGAGGCTTTTAAGCTTAATAGCAATTAAACGAAGTAAGGCACTAATAGCAAGGACAGATGACACCGACATTAATGGGGCAATAAATGCATCTTTTTCGTCATCAATTAAATATAACCCATCATGCTTTACAAAAAACCAATTAAAGTCATGTTCATAAGAAAGCCAGAAGTTACTTCCGCTATAGAGCGTATTACCAATATAGGCCCATACTGCTACCGCTAAGACGGCAATAACATCATATTTAAAGTTTTTCCAACTCAAATCTAAATCATCAAATACTAGCGCAAAAACCCCTTGTGCGATCATAAGACCGTGGTAAATTACTGTTTGCACAATACGGTAACTATAGCCATCAGCTTGTGCCACACCTGCGGGATAAGTAATGTACATTAATCCGCCGATTAGCCCAAGAAGGGTAAAGGCTGTTTTAAATACTTCCATTTTTTTATTGTGCCGCACTACAAAACACATAACACTCATTAAGGTACATAAGTGAAACGGTAACTTACCGATATCAATTGTGCCGGTAGCAAAAGGCATGAGGAAAAAGTCAGCAATATAAAGTGCGAAGGCAATTGTCACAGTGGTAGTAATAAGTTTTGTCTTTGCTTCTTGTGTTTTATTTTTGTATAAGAAAATTACTAAAATGATTCCACCAATAATTAATAATAAATAAATAATATGGCATAAACTAAAAGCCGAGAAAGTAAAGACACCCGTATCTTTATCCTTAAATAATTCATACATTAGATTAAACATATAATATCTTTTTAATTATTAGTAGTGAATAATTATTCCTTTCTAAAAATGACTTAATTAGTTTTATCAGTAGTTAAATCCTCATCTTGTTTATTTGATTTAGTCGATATTTTAGTTATCCATTGTTCAGCTTTGGGCAGGGTGATGTGCTCGTAAATTAGCAGTCCAATAAAGCACAAAATTAGCCCAATAGAACCGATAGTGAAGAAATTAATAAACGGATAATCTTCAAACGGTGGTTCTAAAAGAAACATCGCATTAACAGGTGGGATATCAAATTTTGCATAAAGTGTATTAATAATAATACCGTCAGCGACAAAAAAGAGAAGTCCAACTATAACACTAATCATTGTTTTTTCAACGCGTGGTTTTACATACTCAAAAACAAATAAGTATGTTGTACCAAAAAACATCACCATATGACCAAATACACCTTTAAAAAGAAAATAGTTGGTGAATGTTGGATTACTACTATTCAAAAAATTCATATTAAAGAGTGCTCCAATTAAAGCCGCAAGAGTGCCAACAACGAATACAAATTCTGCTAGTCCTTCAAAGAAGCGGGACTTTTTATGACGCGTAAAAGCAACGATTACGAGCAACCACATCATAATGTGACATGGATATACCGGTAAAATATAAGAAGCGGATGCATATGCTACACCTTGATTTTGAAAGAATTCAACATAAACTGCACTATAGTGAATAAGAATAACTAAGATTGAGGTAGTTTTTAAAATAAGATCATGAGTTCGACGTTTTTTGATGAATTTCTTGCATAAAAAAAGCAATATTCCAATCACTATTAGACATATGAGATTAAATATTGATAATTTCATGAAAGCTGTCATAAACTATTCATCTCTTATTACAACCATTTCATTATATCAAATGAAATTTAATAAATATTTCTAATTTGTAATAAAAGAAAAAAACGGACTGTTTCAAGTCCGTTTTCGCGCAATAATGGTGGCCCAAGCCGGAATTGAACCGGCGACACGTGGATTTTCAGTCCACTGCTCTACCATCTGAGCTATCGGGCCTTACTGGCGGACCAGACGGGACTCGAACCCGCGATCTTCTGCGTGACAGGCAGACATGTTAACCACTACACTACTGGTCCAGCCTATATACTATATTAAAGTTCCAACTTTTTTGCAAGTATTTCAATACGATGTTTTGATTTTATGAATTACTTTTGCAAAAATACTTTAGAATTTCGCTTATTACATAGTAATAAATGATAGTTAACATTATGTATTGCCTCTTAAGATGGCGCTAATCTTGTATAATAAAGATGATATATGAACAAACCTTTAGAAACTAATTAAGGCAATAATAAAAACAATAAATATTTATTTCAAGATGAAAAGGAGCAATGAATATGAATAATAAAGTACCATTAAGTGAATACCCACGAATGATTATGGTTCGTGATTCTTACTTATCACTAAACGGCGTATGGGAATACGCTATTAGGGAAAATGATGAAAGAGTACCAATCGAGTTTGATGGTGATATTTTAGTGCCTTTTTCACCAGAAACACCGCTTTCTGGTGTTAACCGCACAGTAAGACCAAATGATGTTCTTTTTTATCGTAAACGCTTTTCGTTACCAAAGGGTTTTAAAAAAGAATATGTAACGCTCCATTTTGGCGCAGTTGATCAAGTTGTAACTGTGTATTTAAATGGTACTAAAATTGGCTTTAATCAAAGTGGTTTCCATCCGTTTTCTATTGAAATTAGTAAAGTCCTAAAAAAAGACAATGAACTAGTGCTCGTTGTCCGTGATTATAGTGACACTAGGTTTTATGCCCGTGGTAAACAAAAGATTAAACGCGGACAAATATGGTATACCCCACAGAGCGGTATTTTTATGCCAGTTTGGCTTGAAAGTATGCCGCGTGATTATATTGAAAAATTAAAGATTACTCCGCGCTATGACGAGTCACTTGTGGAGATAACTGTTTTCACTAATTCAAAAGATAATGATGCAGTAATTATTTTTGATGGAAAAGAATATACTGTAAAACCTAACAAAGTATATAAGCTTAAGGTTAAAGACTTTATTAGTTGGTCACCTGATAACCCGCATCTCTATCCCTTTAAAGTGAAATACTGTGAAGATGAAGTTGATTCGTACTTTGCGATGCGTAAAATTAGTGTTGATACAGATGAAGAAGGGATTAAACGCATATATTTAAATAATAAGATACTTTTTAATACGGGATTACTCGATCAAGGCTATTATCACGAAGGTTATTTAACACCACCCGATGAAGCAACAGTTATTAATGAAATTAAAGTCGCAAAAGAGATGGGCTTTAATGTTTTACGGAAACATATCAAAATTGAATGGGAACGCTTTTATTATCATTGTGATCGCTTAGGGATGCTAGTGTGGCAAGATTTTGTTAATGGTGGCGAACCGTATAACTTCGTTACTGTACATGTTCCAGCAGTGTTAAATATTCACTTTAAAGATACAAATTATAAGCGTTTTGCACGGCAAAATGCCCTTGGACGCGAATTATTCTACGCTGAAGCTAAAACAACGATTGAACATTTATATAACTATCCGTCCATTGTTTTATGGACAATATTTAATGAAGGCTGGGGCCAATTTGATAGTCATAAATTACTCCCGTTTGTGCTTGAACTTGATAATACTCGACTAATAGATGTTAATTCAGGTTGGCATGATATGGGGCTTGGACAGTTCCGCAGTCATCATGTTTATTTTCGTAAATATCGCTTTAAAAAAGATAAGCTTGATCGCTGCGTTATCCTAAGTGAATTTGGCGGTTATGCGCACCGGATACCCGGACACTATTACGGGGTCGCTAACTTTGGATATCGCAAATATAACACTAAAGAAGAATTAGAAAAAGCGGTAATTAACCTGTATGAAAAAGAAATTATTCCTGCAGTTAAGCAAGGCCTAGCAGCGGCGATATATACCCAATTAAGTGATGTCGAAGACGAATTAAATGGTGTATTAACTTATGACCGAAAGGTTGTTAAGATTGATCCAAAAGTTATGCGTGAACTTAACGAAAAACTCTTAAAAGCTTAACCCATTTAAAGAAAAGACATTATCTTTGCGATTCGGTTCCTGCCAATTATGCATTGATAATGTCTTTTTAATATTCCATTACAGAATATTTGTAAAGCCATTTTATTCTAAATTAGAATATTAAGCAATTAATAAAGTAAAAGCGTTTTAGTTTAGTTAAGATAAAATCATGTATTGCGAAAAATTAATTACTTTACGTCGTAATCGTGGTTTAACCCAGCAGCAACTTGCCGATGCTTTAATGTTGTCGCAATCAATGATTTCTAAAATAGAACGCGGCATAACTCGGCTTGATCCAATGCTAGCAATTCGTTTTGCAGATTTTTATAATGTTTCACTTGATTACTTGTTTGGCCGTAGTGAAAGGCAGTTACAAATTAGCGAAAAAGATATTGAAAATTTATCAGAACAAGATAAAAATGAGATGTTAGCGTTTATTATTAAACTTATTAACGAAAAGAAATAATGAAGATATATTAATCGCGATAATAGACATCGCGGGTGAATACTTTGTTAGTGACATCTTTTAAGTCACTATGCATACGGTTTGTGACAATTAGTGAACTTTCTTTTTTAAATGTTTCTAAATTATTAATGAGCGTAATACCTTGATAAGTTGTTTCGTTTAAAAGCGGTTCATAAATAATCATTTTAATGTTTTGCTCTTTTAGTAATCTAACTACATCAATAATTGATGAAAAGCGCATATTATCAGCATCTTTTTTCATTGTTAAGCGATAAATACCAACGACATAATCTTTATTATTGCTCTTTTTTACAATGTCGGCGATATAATTAGCGATAAACTCTTTACGCACACTATTTGCGTTAACAGTCGCACTGATTAATTCTTCGGGAATTAGATTAAATTGTGCTTTTAGTTGTTTACTATCTTTCGGTAAACAATAACCACCATAACCAAATGAAGGATTATTGTAATGTGTCCCAATGCGCGAATCTAAGCCAACACCTTCAATAATATCTTTAACTTCTAAGTCTTTAGATAACGCAAATGTATCAATTTCATTAAAGAAAGATACGCGGAGCGCTAAATAACTATTAGCGAATAATTTAATTGCTTCAGCTTCTAAAGTGCCCGTAATTAAAAGCGGGACATCATCAATAGATTTAGTGTATTTTTTAAAGAGATTAGCAATTTGAATAGCAATTTGCCGGTGGTTTGTGTCATTTTTATCGTAGCCGACAATAATTCGCGCTGGATAATAATTATCAAAAAGGGCATAACCTTCGCGTAAAAATTCAGGGACAAAAAAGATTTTTAATGATGGATACTTTTCCATAAAATACCGAGTCGCGCCAACATTAACCGTTGATTTAATAATAACAAGCGGACTCCTATTACTTGCGATAATTTTCTGTAAAGTTTCATCAATTGATGAGAGATCAAATGTTTGTTTTTCTTCATTAAAATGGGTAGGTGTCGCAATAATAACAAGATCACTATTTTGGAATGCATAAGTTATGTCACTTGTTGCCATTAGTTTTTTACGAGCAAGCGCTCGCGCAAAGTCTTCGTCTTTAATATGTAAAATACCGCGATTCAAACTAGCGACAACTTTCGTATCTGTGTCATAACCAACAACATTATAGTCCTCATTAAAAAGTAAGGCTTGCGCTAAGCCGACGTATCCCAATCCAACAACTGTAATTTTATTAATATGCATATGCTTCCCTTAAATTATAACATTTATCAAATTATTCACTAATGCAGAGTACCTTTTTTCTAAAACTTTTGATTTATGGTACGATTTTAATATGAAAAATGTTTACACAAATATGTGCATGGTTTATTCAGGTGATAAGATTTTAGTGCTTAACCGTGTTAAAAAAGATTGGCCGGGCCTTACTTTTCCAGGTGGCCATGTTGAAGATGGTGAATTATTTAGTGAAAGCGTAATTCGTGAAATGAAAGAAGAAACAGGTTTAACAATTCGTAATCCGGAATACGTTGGTCAAATCGTCTGGCCGCTTCCTGAGCAAGGGATAAATGATGTTGCCCTTTTATATCGCACAAATGAATTTGCTGGTGAACTTTTAGAAAGTGTTGAAGGTCACGTCTTTTTCATTAAAAAAAGTGAGCTTGGTAATTACCAACACTCACTTGATTTTGACAAAGTTCTAGAACTAATGTTTAAATAATAAGATTATCCTGCTGCTGGAGCTTCGTAAGGTATAGTTTTAAGTGCTTCAAGTAAGGCTTCAACGGCATCTTTTAGTTGAATAACAACCCCATCAACAGTAAATTCTTCAAAGATTTTGATCTTGCCAGAAATATTTCCAATATCAACAATTTTTAACATTACTGATTTTTGTGGTGTAAATAATTCTAAGAAATTAATAACTTCGGGATTTAAGAATTTGTAGAGCAATGTGCCTTCACTCATTGTTTCTTTGACAGCACTCATCGCTGGTACAAAGTTTGCGGCGGGAGCCATAAAGATAACAAGGGCGATAAAGGTTAAGCCAAGGCTAATTGCAATACGCGGAAGGATGAGTTTAGCGTCTTTTAACTTACGTGGAAGTAATAAACTAAATAACGGATAGGTAATTGCTGAAATTGCCGGTGTTATGAGTGATAAAGCGGGCATCCCAAAGAAAACAACAAGATTTTTAAGCGCTAGTTTTGTAAATTCAAAAGCATAGGTTTCACTATTACCTGCTTCAATTGAAACACCATAAATTATTTGTCCTAAGTTTGCATACTCAACAGCGTTGCCATTTACTGTCCCACGGAGCGGGATAGGAATACTACCAATATAAGGTGCAAGTTTTTCTGCTGTTGCAAATAAGACGATTAAAAGAATAACAAAGATGACACCACGCCAGACGACTTTCCAAAATCTTTTGAAAATACCGCGTAGCAGCGCAGCGATAATCGCACTTGCAATGATGATATCAACGACAATTGGGAACTGGGATAAAAAACCAAAAATATATGAAATAAAATCTATTCCACCAAGCATATCGGCAATACCTTCAAAAAAGCGATAAGAATTAAAGAGTTGACTCATTATTGCCATAAGATTACCTCCTGCTTAAATTATACATAATTAATAATTAAAAAAATATAGATTTATAAAAAAAGAGGGTTTCCCCTCTTTTAATGTGACAAGTAATATTACGCAATTATTTGCGTAAATTATAGAAAGCACTTAAACCAGGATAGATTGCTCTTTCACCAAGATCGTCTTCAATGCGAATTAATTGGTTGTATTTAGCAATCCGGTCAGTACGGCTCATCGAACCAGTTTTAATTTGACCAGCGTTTAAAGCGACTGCTAAGTCGGCAATAGTTGTATCTTCACTTTCACCAGAACGGTGGCTAACAACACAAGTGTACCCAGCGCGTTCCGCCATTTGCATAGCGTCTAGTGTTTCAGTTAAGGTACCAATTTGATTTAATTTAATAAGAATGGAGTTTGCGATGCCTTTTTCAATACCTTCTTTAAGAATTGCTGGGTTTGTAACGAATAAGTCGTCACCAACAATTTGAATCTTATGGCTTAAACGGTCAGTTAAAAGTTTCCAGCCATCCCAGTCGCCTTCTGCTAAACCATCTTCAATCGAAATAATTGGGTACTTTTCACATAATTCTTCGTACCATGTAACCATTTCTTCACTTGTTTTAACGGCTCCGCCTGATTTCTTAAGCACATATTTCTTTGTTTTTTCATCAAAGAATTCACTCGCCGCGACGTCAAGCGCTAGAACAAAGTCTTTACCTGGAACGTATCCTGCTTTTTTAATAGCTTCAACGATTACTTGTAAAGGTTCTTCGTTACTACTTAAGTTTGGTGCAAAGCCGCCTTCATCCCCAACTGCGGTAATATGACCTTTGGCCTTTAAAACTTTCTTTAAGTTATGGAAAACTTCAGCGCCCCAGCGGAGTGCTTCGCGTAAGCTTGGTGCCCCAACTGGCATAATCATATATTCTTGGAAATCAACACTGCTATCAGCATGTGCGCCACCGTTAATAACATTCATCATTGGGACTGGTAACATTTTGGCATTAACACCACCAATGTAGTTATATAAACTTACACCGAAATAATCTGCAGCGGCACGAGCAGCAGCTAAACTAACACCAAGTAATGCGTTAGCGCCTAATTTCTTTTTAAATGGGGTACCATCAAGTTCTAATAAAACTTTATCAATTCCCACTTGGTCATCGGCATCCATTCCGATAATTTCTGGAGCAATAATTTTGTTAACATTTTCAACAGCGGTTAACACTCCTTTGCCGAGATAGCGACTTTTATCACCATCACGTAATTCTAATGCTTCGCGTTCACCTGTACTAGCGCCACTTGGAACAATTGCACGTCCAAAAGCACCAGATTCAGTCGTAACATCAACTTCGATCGTTGGGTTACCACGTGAGTCGATTACTTCACGAGCATACACATCAATAATTGTTGGCATGTATTTTTCCTCCTCTTTGTAAATAGCCACATATATTATAATATTTTTTCTGCTTGCTTTGTAGTAAAAAGAACTAAAGACATCGTTTTATCAGTAAATATATCCCGATATCAATTTACAGCGTAAAAATATGTTACTTTGTTATACTAATAAAGTATGGAACAAAAAGAAATTAAAAATGTTGTGGCGGCCCTTATCTTCTATGATGGTAAACTTTTCGCTGCTTCACGAAGTGAAAAAGATGAACGCTACGGTAAATATGAATTTCCCGGTGGAAAAATTGAACTAGAAGAAAATCCAAGTTCTGCTATTGTACGCGAAATTAAAGAAGAATTAATGATGGATATAAGTGTCAAAGACTTATTTATGCATGTAAGTCATGAGTATCCATGGTTTAAACTTGAAATGGATGTTTTTATTTGTGAAGTTACTAACCCGCAATTTACCTTATTAGTGCATAAAGATGGTGGTTTTTTTACAAAAGAAGAAATATTAAAATTGCCCTTCTTAGGGGCTGATCTTCAAGTGCTTGCTGAAATTAGTAAGCGTTTAGACTTTTAAAAATAATGCGTTTCTAAATATTCAAATAGTAATGCCGTCGCCCTTCCGCGATGGCTAATTTCATCTTTTTCTTCAAGCGTCATTTCGGCAAATGTTTTTTGACTGTTTGGATGAAAGAATATCGGGTCATAACCAAATCCTTCTTCGCCACGCGCTTCGTTTATTATAGTGCCTTTAACTTCGCCAATAAACACTTGCGGGAAACTGTCAAGGCCGACAAGGGCAATAGCACATATAAACATTGCGCTTTTATCACTGTGGCCTTCAAGCATTTTAATAATTGCAGCGTTTTTCTCAGTATAAGGTGAGCCTTCCATAAACCGCGCAGAATTAACACCAGGAAAACCTTCTAAAGCGTTAACACTTAGTCCACTATCATCAGCGATAACAGGTAAATTCGTCAATTTATGAATAGTCATAGCTTTTATAACCGCATTATCACTAAACGATTCGCCGTCTTCCTTTATAACGCCAGTAAAGTTAATGTCCGCCAGACTTAAAACTTCGTAAGGCGTATTAGCAAAAAGTGACTTAAATTCTTTAAGTTTATTTGCGTTATTCGTGGCAATGACAATTTGTTTTTTCATAATTTTATAAAGTATTAGTTTTTAATGCTTTTTCCTTTTTATTTTTTTCAACATCTTTCCAAATAAAATGGAATAAATAGTAAATAAGTAGCCCAGTTAAACTAAAGATTACAAAGTAAATATGCGGGAACACTAGTGCAATGATTAGTGTGGGGACACCACCAGCAATCATATTTGCTCTAATATCACCAAGTATCGGCATATTTCTCCTGTCAATCCATGGTGAAATAAAGAAACCATCAAAATCCCCTGGACCAGGGAACTTCATACCAATATAGTGGAATAAAACATTCGTTAATTGCGCTAAAACGATCAAACAAAATAATACTGTGACCGCGCCAAGATAATGCCGCCATTTAGTGCCAATTTTATAAGCATTTATTAAATAGAAAGCAACAACAACCATTACTCCGTGCCAAATCATCGTATGAATCGATATAGAAACTTGTAGAGTATATACACCAGTGGCAAGAATCATCACAGCAAGACCACCAATAAGATTGAAGATTGAAATAAAGGAGTAAATGGCTTCTTTAATCTTCTCATTTTTAATAAATGGTGTAAGTGGATATAAAAAGATTGGTATTGAACAAAATTGTAAGGGGAAACCGTACCAATGATAATTAGCAAGCCCTTCATATAAATTTAAGAAAATTAGTTGTTTGTATAATTCAATGCCAAATAGTAAAACGCCAAATTGAAAAACAGTAAAATCAATCTTATTTAACTGACCAAAAACATAGCGTTTCGTGTTCGCCTTGTCGGCTTTAACACCACTTGAAACAACAATGATTGCAATAACCATGGCAAAGAGCCATCCAAGATGAAACGGACCCCACGCTAAGTCATCTGGATTTTTCGATGGTAAAAAGTTTTCACCAAAATGCCATCTTTCACCAATTGCAAACAAAAAAAACATTGGCCCTAAAATCATTAAATATTTTATTGGTCGCTCGATATACCAATACTTACCAGGATGATAAGTTTGTAAATATACTTTAAGCAATAGCAACAAACCCATTACTATAACGAATAACGCTACTATACTATAACCTACTAAATTTGACATACACTCTCCTTGAGGCAGATTGAAGTTATTATATAACTTATTGCTTTTTTATTCTATTGAAAAAACTTTATTTGTTTGCGTGAAGTAATAACAATGCGTTTTTGCTGGAAAAAATGATTAAATAAAAAAAGCTCCCTTTTTGTTGCAGTAGTTTTTGATGCAACTTTAGGAAGCAATTTCAATCTAGATGGAGCAGCTGACGGGAATCGAACCCGCACGGTTAGCTTGGGAAGCTAAAGTTCTACCACTAAACTACAGCTGCGTTTTTTCTACAATAAACTATAACATAAATCGCTTTTTTAGTTCACGGAAAAAGTTAATTCTTAAAATAATTGCCGTACTTAAAAATATAGCAAGTGCGACACTGATAGAAACAATCATCGCCCAGCCAAGTGGTTCTTGACCGCGTAATACAAAGGCCACGACACTAAAAATAATAGCGATAATAATAAAGATTAAAAGCGGAAAGACATTTTGCTTTTGACGTGAAACATTACTAAAAAATAATATAGCGGTAATAATTAAACCACCAACGACCACGAGTGAAGCAACTTCGATTCCCGGCCAACTTGGATAAATCATATAAATTATGACGATAAGAATAGTGACATGAATCGAAGACTTCACGGCGATACTTGTGCGATTGTGTTCAATAAGTGTTGGAGTAAACACAAATGACCATATCATCCATAAGCTCCATATGACAATCACGCTCCAGGCCGAGCCTTTCACTAAGATATTGACAACAGCGCTGATAATTGCCGCTAAAATGAAGGCAGGCTTTGCCCAGTAAATAGCGGCACGACGAATGTCATGTCTAATATTTTTTGCGGGATACACGACTTTTACGTTCATATACAGCACTCCCTTCTATCGTTATGTCTAAACCATCTTTTGTAAGCAGACGATGTATTTCTTCCTCGAAGGATGGATCTTTCGTACTTTTCGTAATTGTTAAAGTAGCGATATTATTATAAGTGATTAATGTTAATGCTGCGCGATTAACTTCAGGTGGACCAAGCACAAAGTCATAACTTTCAATATAGTCACTAAAATAATCTGGGGCACTTACAACCCCTAAATTACTTAATGTTGTCGTAAAGATTGCTTCACCCATCAGTCCATAGGCAAGTTTAGCAATCGGTGACTTTAAGAAAAGCGGGAAACCGCGGACATCTTTATTCATCCGGTGTGCGGAATACATCATCTCACTCATTTTTTCATGACTTGTGGCCGTTACTAATTGTTCCTTGACAAGTGGTAAAAGTTGTTCCATTGTAGTAATACTTGTAATTGGAATTCTTATCCCACCATAAAGCGAAAAATTAGCGAGAGTTTTAGACTCATAATATTTGCGTAAATCAACAGGTACTTGAATTGCAATATCACCTTCCTTAGCGTCTGTTGCAAAGCGACTTGCTAAAAGGATTAGCGCTAAGACATAAGTTGTAATCGTGACATCATATGACTTGGCAGTTTTAGCTAGTTCTTTCGCATCAAGTCTAAAATGCAATATTTGTGTCGGGCGAATGCTTTCAATTTTACCACTCATTTGTAAGGCCCGTTTTTCTTTAAATCCGCTGCGCTTTGTGACAGTTGTTCTTTTAAATTCGTTTGCATCTTCTTCAGGAAGTGGTGCGGCATTAATATCGAGTACACTTGGATGCTTGTGTCCTTCAACACCAAAAAGACGTAAATAAGTATCAAGTAGTGTTTGTAAAAAGACGATTCCGCCCTTTCCGTCTGTTAACGAATGGAAAAATTCAACACTAATCCGATTTTTATAATATAAAACGCGGAATGATTTTGAACCTGTTGTAGCGACTTTAATCGGACGACATGGTAAATGTTCTTCCTTTTCAATACCGTAGCGTTGCTTATTAGCGTCTAAATAGTGCCAGAAGAAACCTTTTTTTAAGGTTGTGGCAAAGCGCGGGAAGCGTTTAATCGTGAAGGTAAGCGCAATTTGTAAAAGTTGCGGTACAACTTCGTCATATAGATTTGCAGATAGTCGAAACACAGCTTGAAAGCCGTGTTTCATTGATAAAGGATAAATCTTTGCGGCGTCATCAAGCGCGTAATATAAAAGAGGGGGACGTGCGTAAAATCCCCCAAGGTTTTCATTATCAAGGCGGCGCAGAGCTTCAGTTACTGATACACCAATAGCGTTGTAATACATCAGAGCCCCTTTAAGGTCTTTCCGTAATTTCTTTTCTTCGCTAAGTGGTAAGTTCATATGTTGTTTAAAGTTCACCATAAAAGCTTTCACTTTTTGGACATCATCAGCATTTAAGTGATTTAAATATTCGGTAAACTCATTTACTTTGCGTTTTCTCATAATCATAGTAATTATAACACGATTATGTAATCGTGAATTTATTGATGTTTAGATGATTTTATTTTTTAGGCTTAAGTGGATAAATACCGCTTACTGGCAAGGTAAACATAAAGCCCACAACTTGTTTTTTACAATCAGAAATAATGTCTTGGACGGCTTTTACAACTTCCGTCACTTTTTCTGCTTCTGGAATAACTGTAAAGATTGTTTTTGAGTTTTTTTGGTTAGTTTCAAGTGATCTCGCAAAAGGACCGGAGAGCAATGAGAGTAAGCCTTCATTTTGCATAATTGCTGCGGCCATTCCTTGTGAGTCGATAATTGTCGCACCGCGCACATGGAGATCTAGAAACTTTTCTAAGATCTTGTCTAAGTAAGATAAGTCATTTAAAACAATAAATAAGATTTGCATAATTATGCTCCTTCCTCGGTTAATTCAATACCGTCGAGGCTTGATAATTGTTCAAGGCGATCAAGACCTCCAATTTCGCCGGCTTTACTAATGGCAAATTTTGCAAAGACTGGACCCATCGTTTCATACACTAATACTGATAACATTATAACAGTAGAAATGGCAGGATACATCGGGGCCATCTGTGTGTAGACAATTGCCAGTAATCCAATTGAGACACCACCTTGTGGTAAAAGGGCAATGCCTAAGTACTTTTTCACCGTTGGTTCAGCTTTAACCACATTAGCGCCTACAAAGATACCAAGCCACTTACCAAAGCCGCGCGCTAGGATATAGACACCAGCGATTAATAGTAAGAGCGGGGTTGTTCCTAAAATGGCTAAATCAAGGCCTGCACCAGCAAGGGTGAAGAAAAGAATATAAAATGGGGTAGCAAAGTCGTTAATCGCATTAAATGTCTTTTCGGGACGTTTAGCAATATTAGCGATCATTGACCCAATCATAATGTTTGATAATAATTGACTAAATGATAAACCGTGTGGTTCTAAGTAATAATTAATCAAATATGTTAATCCGATTGTACCAAAGACAGCAATAAGTGATAAGACTTGCAAGTCATCACGAATGCGGTTAAACTTATTCGCTAGAAGCGATAAGAGTAAACCGATTATCATTCCAAGGGCAACCGAGCCAAACACTTCAATAAATGGCTTTAAAATCATGAGCCACACTGGGGGTAAAGGACCAGTTGACGCTAAGATTTGCGCAAAAGAAATAAAGAACCCAAAGACAACAATACCAAAGATATCATCAAGCGCGGTAATTGGTAAAATAGCGCGTGTCACAGGACCAAAAGCCCGATATTGCCGAATAACCATAAGGGTAGCGGCTGGGGCAGTCGCCGCACTCATTGACGCTAAAATTAAACCAAAGGCCACATTAGGTTTGCTAAATGGGTTATAACCATCAGGCATAATTGCTTGTGGTTTTGGTAAAAAGAACATTGCAAAGAATACGACTAATACCGCACCTAATACTTCAGTTGAAGTCATAACTAAAATTGGTTTACCGACCTTTTTAATTGATTTGATACTAAATTCCGCACCAATTGAAAAAGCGATAAACGCAAGGGCGATTTGGCTTATAAAGTTGAGATTGCCACTATCTTCGACAGTGATAATGCCCGGAAAGCCTTTGAAAATAAGACCGAGTGATGGTCCAAGTAACAAACCGAAAAGTAAATAACCGCTAACATTCGGTAATTTTAATTTTCGGGCCACGAGTGATCCGATAAATCCCACGGATAGTACGATGGCAAGTTTTAGGATTAAAACAAAAATTGCATCCATAATTTTCTCCTCTCATAAAAATAATTAATGTTCTTAATTACTCCTATGAGGTTAGCTGTCGGGTTCAGGACATTAAGAATATCCTTACAATTATAATTGATTCACCCCAAACGACTGTTGGGTCCCCCACTCTTCGGATTCGGAGTCCCCTATATCTTACTAGATATAGTATGGTAAGTCAATTTTTTTTGGTGCGTGACTATAAAAAAATCCGCATTATGCGGATTCTACTTTCTTTGCAACTAGTTTTCGATACGCTAAATCAAATAATGATACGAACACAGAAGTTAAAATCAGTGTCACAATTGTAAATATACCAACTTGGGTAAACTCCACACCATTACCATCAATAATCGTTACTGAGATAATCATACTTATACATGCTAGAACTAAATAAAAAGTTTCGGCTAATAATTTAGCGACAAAAAGATTATTTGTTTTTTTATTAATTAGACGCATGATTTCTTCGGGTGGACCAGCAGGGAATTCTGTGACAATCACAAGGAAAACACCAAAAGAGATAATTAAAATCCCAAGTAAAGCAACTAGTGCACGGATGAAAAATGTAGTATTAAGCGGGTTAAATGTATCAAAAAGTAAACCCCAAATGGAAATTACGAGTGAAACAATAAATATATTTAGCCATGTAAAAATTAAGGCTTTATTTTTAGTAATAATAAATAAGACAAGCACTGTTAGTGTCCCAAACGCTAATGAAGCAACACCGATTGTTGTTTTAAGTTTACTAAAATCACTATTATTAAAAAGTTGTAAGTAAATTCTTGCTAAGTAATAGTTCATCGCATCGATTGGTGCTGTTCCAACATTTGTATAAATAATTATTTGGACACCAAAACCAACTAAGATAATGCCTAAAAGATATACAATTAGCTTAATAATGAATGTTTTGTTAATTTGAAACTTTTGGGTTTTATTTTCGTTTTGCATACTTCGTAATTATAACAATTTTATAGTGCTAATACTTAAAATATAAATGTAAAAATACATGAGTTAGTTGTATTTATTCATTGTAAATTTTATTAGCGTAAGTCCCTACTGCTAGAACAAGTAAAATAAATAATTTGATTGTCTTGTGATAATTTTTCAAGTAGGGGTCTTACGAGTTTAATTCTTTTATCATCGAAGTTAACGAATGTATCATCAAGAATGATAAATGGTTTTAAGTCTTGATACACTAAATCAATTAAGGCAACGCGCACTAAGACCGAAATAAGATCTTGACTACCAGCACTGTAATAAGCAAAGTCGTAATATTCATTCGTGTCTAAATCTTTTAATTTCATTTCAGAGTTTCCGTCAAACATTACAGAGTAGCCCTCTAATTTAATTTTCGTAAGTAAGTCGTTAACATTATTTTGAAGCGGGGTTAAATACCTTGCTGCTAGTTGCTGATTAGCGTGTTCTAATAATGTTCTAGCGATAGTTAATAATTCTTTTTTCTGCTCATAGTTTTGCATTGTAGTGCGTAATTCGTCGCGTTCAAACTTGTAATTTTCAAGGTTACTCGCTAAGTCTTCATTTGCTTCAATTTGTTTTTCTAAAGCTGTTATTTTTTTGATTAATTCATCGTTTTTGATGTCGACATTACTCTTATTCCTGTTTAATTCTTCTTCATCTAGTAGGGCGAAAGAATTTAAATCACTATTTATTTTTTTAATATCATAATTCTTAAGTTTAAAATTTACATCATTAAGCTTTTTATTAAGCGCTAAATGTTTTTCATAGTGACTATTAATAAGGAAATAAGCAACTTGAACATCACTAACACTATTAACTTTAACGGAATACTTACGAAATACATCAAAAACATGTTCTTTAAAAGCTTCTAATTCTTTTTGTTTCTGGTTAACTTTTTGTGTCCACTCATCAAGTTTTTGTTTAAGTTTAATGTCACTTTCTGTGCTAGTCATTGTCGCTAGTTCAGCGGCATAATTTTCAAGTTTTACATTAAGTTCATCAATCGTTTTATTTAAAAGCGCTATTTCTTTTCTTAACTTATTATTCTTACTTTTAAGGACAAAGAAATAAATTGATAGCGTGATAATGCTTAGGAAAATATCAAGGAAACTAAATCTTTTTATATTTGCATTAAGTAAAGTTACTTCATTTTCTAATTTAGTAATTTCTTCACTAGTTTCTTTATGCGCTCTTTTAATAAATAAGACTTCAACATTTGTACTTTCGAGAGTATTTAGAGCAGCGTTTATTGAATTAATTTCTGTTTGTGCTTCATCTTTAAATTTATTAAATTCACTCTCTTTTGCCGACAAATCCGTGCTTAATTCTTCTAAATACACTAAATTTGTGTCTTCAACTTTATTACCCGCAAATAATTTTTTATTTTCTTCAATTTGTAAATTAAGGTTATTTATTTCATCATTTAGTGCATTATAATCTTTAAGGTCTTTTTCAAGTATCTTTTTATTCGCAACGAGTTTTAAATCATTTTCAAGTTTAGTTTTTAGCTTATCATTTTCGGCTTTTTGTCTTTTTAGCGCAACTAATTCATCAGAGTTTTCACTAATTAAATTAACAGCGTTTTCTGCTTCAAACACAAGATTATTTGTGGCATTGAGTTCACGGTCAGTTTTGTTATATAGTGAATTTCTTCGCTGGTTACCAGGTGAAAGTTCTTTTATAGCATCATCAAGAATATTAAATGCGGAAGTGTAATCACTATCTTCTGTTGTATGCCCAAACAGACCGCGTAATTTTACATTAATATCATCATGAATTTTTTCATCACTACTATATAAAACTTCTAATTGTTGAATAAAGTTTAATTTCTCAAAACTTTCACTATTTACACCAAAGATGATATCACCGAGGTTATCACGCGTTATTTTAATACCATTTAATTCATCAATATTTACATTGCGCGCTAAGTCTTTAACTGCAATCGTATCATTAGAGAGCGATTCACCAAAGGTGCGGGTAACAGTATAAGTTCGCCCGTTGTAGACAAAAGTTAAGTTACCACCATAGGTGGTTTTACCCCACGGTAAATATTTAAAGCGTGGTAGTGATAGTCTTTTTCCTTTTCCTTTAGCGGTTTTCATCCCAAAGAACATCGCTTTAATGAATTGCGCAATCGTTGTTTTACCAAAACTATTATCTTCATTAATGATTGTAAGCTTTTGATCAAATTTAAGATTGTAATTTTCAAGCTTACCAAAACTATCAATATTAAGTTCTAATATTCTCATAGGTCAATTTTCCTTCCCTTTAGTGCATTTAGACCCAATTTTAAGAGTTCTTCCTTAACTTCAGGGGAGTAATTTGAAGCTTCGATTAGGCGAAAGAATTCACCGCGTAATGATACTTCGTTTGCAAAATCAATAGTGTTAAGGTTAACCTTAGAATCATCGATTAACTCTGCATAATAAAATTTACTTTCTAAATATTCGCGCAGTGCATTTATATCTTTGATTAATTCATAATCATATTTACCAGTTAATTTTAGACGTACGATATCATCACTAGGAATCTTATTAGTGGCCTTCTTAATTGCTAACTCAATTTCAAGAGTGTTGTTTAATGCACTGATATCGACATCAATAATATGATAAGTACGACTATTATTTTTAATAAATTCACGTTTAACTAATCGATTTTGTTCAATTTCTAAAACGAAAAAGCCGCGTTCGCCAAGTTCATCAAAACCGCGCGGCTCTAAAACTCCTGCATAACCATATATCCCGCGTGCATCTAAAGTTTTCGCACTAATATCAGGGATATGAATATCGCCAAG
>Ga0116182_1000505_pt1 | contig 43274 bp, 39 predicted proteins | sample AD_UKC077_MetaG_FD_89805 | JGI IMG/M metagenome (GOLD analysis project Ga0116182, IMG submission 89805) | Active sludge microbial communities of municipal wastewater-treating anaerobic digesters from USA - AD_UKC077_MetaG | ecosystem: Engineered > Bioreactor > Anaerobic > Digestate | place: USA...
AAAATGTCTCAAGTTATGCAAATAAGAAAAAACTGGATATTGATTTTATAACTAGGTACTAATTATGGCAGGATTTAATTTTGAAAAAAACCTCGATCATCAAAGCAAAGCAGTATCAGCTACTGTTGCTATTTTTGATGGGCTAGAAATCGTAAAGGCCAAAGAAACAGATAAACAATTTGTAAATCCTTTTATTGATAAATCTGGAACAGACTATGTAAGAAATATCCGTCTAACTCGCTCTGAATATGGAGCGCAAGACGGCAGAATAAAACACGACAGTAATATTATCGACATCATGATGGAAACAGGAACAGGTAAAACCTACACCTACACCAAGACGATGTTTGAGATGAATAAATTGTATGGAATTTTTAAGTTTGTAATTGTTGTACCAACTCTTTCTATCAAAGCGGGAACGATTGATTTTCTCCGTTCTGATAGCTCTCGTGAACATTTCAAAGAACAATACGGAAAAGCTCTCAATCTTCACATCGTAGAAAGTCAAAAAGGTGGTAAAAATAAAAAATCATACCTCCCTCCTGCGGTGAGTAGCTTTGTCAATGCAGGAAATTTTGAAAAAAATCAAATACAAGTACTGATTATCAATGCAGGTATGATCAATTCGGAAACGATGCAAAAAAGTTTTGATAACAGTCTTTTTGATGCTTATTCTGTGCCATTTGATGCAATCGGTGCCACTCGTCCTTTTGTGATTATCGATGAACCTCATAAATTCACACAAGGGAACAAAACTTGGGAAAATATCCAAAAAATGAAACCACAATTTATACTTCGCTACGGTGCGACATTTCCTGAATATGAAAATCTGATTTATACACTCACAGCGGTTGATTCGTTTAATAAAAACCTTGTCAAAGGAGTGATTGGGCATATTACAGAATTTGAAACTGGGAAAAATGCGGTCGTCAAATTTATTGATTCTGACGGAACAGAAGCAACTTTTGAACTGGTAGAAAACGAGAAAAGACAAACAGTAAAACTTGCTAAAAAAGATAGTCTCGAAAAAGTGCATAATGCAATGAATGACCTTATTGTTGAAAATCTTAATAAAAGTACGGTTGTGTTATCGAACGGACTAGAACTCAAAAAAGGCGACAAAATAAATCCGCATAGCTATGCAGAAACTTTGCAAGAAACAATGATTACTAAAGCGATCAAGAAACACTTTGAACTCGAAAAACAATTTCTCAAAAGAGAAGTAAAAATAAAACCACTAACACTATTTTTTATCGATAATATCGATGAATATAGAAATGCAGACGGATATTTGAAGAATACAGTTGAGCAGTGCATAAAGACAGAAGTAGAAAAACTTCTGAAAACTGAAACAGATACTTTTTACAAAAGCTATTTAGAAAAAACTCTTGCAGATATTAGCAAGACTCATGGTGGATATTTTAGTAAAGACAATAGCGAAAAAGATGAAGCCATAGAGCAAGAAGTGGTCGAAATTTTGCACGACAAACAAGCAATGCTTTCACTCGACAATCCGAGAAGATTTATTTTTTCTAAATGGACTCTCCGTGAAGGCTGGGACAATCCTAATGTTTTTCAAATTTGCAAGTTGAGAAGTAGTGGAAGCGATATCTCCAAGCTCCAAGAAGTTGGTCGTGGACTTCGTTTGCCAGTCAATGAATACGGAAATCGTGTCAAAGATGAACAGTTTTATCTCAATTATTTTGTAGATTTTACGGAAAGTAATTTTGTCGATCAGCTCGTAAATGAAATCAATCAAAAATCAGGAGCGATCTCTTTTGAAGAAGCATATACCAAACTTGATGAAAAGATGATCAAGCAAATTTTAGAAAAATATAGTGATACTTATACAGACGAAGAACAATTATTTAATGAACTCGATAATGCCGATATAATCAAAAGAAATAATGATTTTAAGGATGGAGGTTTTGACTATATCAAGTCTCATTTTCCGCTAATTTTTGAAGGTATTGGATCAAATAAAGTAAGAAAAGAAACAGACACTAAAAAGAAGATAAAAATAAGAACGGAAAAATATAGCGAACTCAAAGACCTCTGGGAAAAATTAAATCAAAAAGTCATTTTGGAATATAAAATTGAAAATGAAAAAGAATTTCAAAAATTATTTGTGGATTTTTTACAGAAATATGCAGGCTCACTTACTCAAGATGGACTCGTTAGTAAACAAAAAAGAATTGATATAAGCAGTGGGAAAGCAGAGGTTTTTGAAGAAATATCAATACAAGAAAACGAAATCACAAAAATTTCCACTTTGAAATATGACGATTTTTTGGATCAACTTTCACAAAATCTTACCATCAATAAAAAAACACTACATAAAGCATTTATAGATGCAAAAATACAAATTAACGACTATCTTAATGTTTCAACCATGAGAACATTGAAACAAAAATTTGATATGTACCTTTTGTATAATGCTATTGATGTATTTGGTATAGGTTATCAAAAAGTAACGAACACAATCCATCCTACAAAAATCACCGATACAAATGGAGAAGTATTGAATGAGATCGGAGCTTCTGATGTTGGTGTAATATATTCTAATGAAAAAGTAGCAGACAATTATCTTTTCGACGAACTTTTTTACGATAGTGAACTTGAAAAAAACAATATCAAAACGAATATTTCTGAAGTTATAGTTTTTACAAAAATCCCAAAAAATTCTATTAAAATACCGGTTGCAGGTGCTAAAAGTTATTCTCCGGATTTTGCCTATGTTATCAATTTTGAAGATGGAAATAAAAAACTTTATTTTATAGTTGAAACAAAAAATACCAGTGAAGAACACTTAAGACAAGAAGAAGAACAGAAAATAAAGCATGCGGAAAAGTTTTTTGGTGATACTGTAAAAATACAATTTAAAACCCAATTTGAGAACAAGGTAATAGCTAGTTTAATAAATGAAATTTATAAATAAATTTTAAAATTATGCCAGTAAATTTAATAAGACCAGAAAAAATTAGTTTATCTAACCATCCTCAATTAAACGAAAAATGGGTACAAGAAATCATAGCTTCTGACCCGTCAATATTAGGACTTGGGGAGTTGATTTTAAAAGATAAAGAAAGAATTCACCCTAAAGCAGGGAGATTAGATTTGTTATTACAAGACCCAGACTCAGAAAGAAGATATGAAGTTGAAATACAGTTAGGTAAAATTGATGAAAGTCATATTATTAGAACTATAGAATACTGGGATATTGAAAGAAAAAAATACCCACAATATGATCACTGTGCAGTAATTATTGCAGAGGATATAACAAATAGATTTCTTAATGTTATAAATTTATTTAATGGTTTTATTCCCTTAATAGCCATTAAAATGGAGGCTAATAAACATGGTGATAATCACTGGTTGTCATTTACCACAGTTTTAAATGAAATGACTCTGGGAAAAGTTGAAGAAGATGAAGTTAAGGAGGTTGCTGATAGAAATTATTGGGAAAAAAGAGGAACGGACAAGACTGTTAAATTAGCAGATGAACTTTTGGAAATAGTTAACGAAGTCGCTCCAGGACATGAATTAAAATATAATAAGTTTTATATTGGGCTAGCGAAAGATGGTCAGCCTGATAATTTTGCAATATTTAGACCAAGAAAAACAAATTTAAATATGGAGATTAAACTTGAACAATCTGTTGAAACGGATAAATTAATCGAAGAAGCCGGTATTGATTTAATGGATTATGATAATAAGTGGGGTAGGTATAGAATTAGAATTTCTAAGCAAGATATAGTTAAAAATAAAGAATTGCTCAAGGGGTTACTGGAGCTTTCTATAGGAAAATAAAAAATGTTTTATTTCATATTATTGTGGCAAAATTGTTGTAATGTAAAATTAACTCAAATTATAAATATTTTGAATGATTTTTTTATTGAAATTTGTGATTTTATACTGCGGCCTACTGTTGATTTTTTAAATATTTTTCCAGCGGACAGTCACTCTTCTTATAACTTAGGAGTCTCAATAACATCATTGGCAGTTATAGTTGCTTTTATTGAATTTATTTCTAATAATAATGATCTAAAATTTAAATTAAATTATCAAAAAAGAAGATTCGCTTTATTTTTAGGGTTTTTTAGTATTTTTTTAACACTTTTAGGTGAATTTAAATTATTTAACAAGCCTTTTATTTTTGAGACGTTTGGAGCTTTAACGATGATTGCAGCAATATTAATCTATATAGGATTAATAATAAACCCTTTAAGAAAAATAAATTGTAAAAAAATAAAAATTTTTCAACAAATTTTACAGAACGCCCTATCGGATAGTAACTCCGATAAATTAAAATTAATTAAAGGAACAATAAGTATTTTCGATAGTTTGTTAGATTTATCAATAAAAAATAATGATGTTAAAAGTATTTTTAGCACCGATTTTACTAGTGAAATATTTTTGAGATATTTTTCGGAATCTGGCTATATTTTTGATAAAACTATTGAGTTTTATCTGAATAAGATTAAAGATGGTGAAAGGGGTTTATATTATTTAGAAATTTTTTTGAGAAAAATTTTTGTTAAATCTTTAGAGAATGAAGAGTCTTTTTTGAATATGTTTGTGAGTGAAAAAATTTATCCAGAAGCCCTATTTTATTTTGATGAAGTTTTATTAAATGAAAAGAATAATAAAATTTTTAATGTTTTATTCAAAGATATACGTTTTAGTGGGTTAACTAGTAATGGACAGTTAAAATACATAAAATTAGCAATTAGATACTTTAGATTGATATATCAAGAAAACAACCACCACAACATAGAAGATGGTTATCAAAAAAATTACGATTTTAACGATGATTTTATTGAAGTATTATTTAAAGAGATTGAAGATTTTTTTGAATCTTGCTTTGAGCAGGATCAATTAAAAAAACTTTTAAACGAAATAAATGGACTATCTTGGAATTATAGGTGGGGAATAAAGACAGAAGACAAAAGTGAAAAAATAAGAACAAGGGCGGGAGAATTTTTATATAATGTTTTTTATTCACTCATTAGTAGATATAAAATTGAAAATGAAGATATATTTAGATTAGAAATTCACGAGTTATATGATAAATTTATAGAAATTCAAGAAAATGGAATCGAAAATAATTTTGCATATAATATTTTTACAGATAAGGTAAAAAGTAAAATCATAGACGATGAGTTTGGTGCAAATTTTAAAGGTTATTTCCCGGCAATAATTTTGTTATATTTTTATATTTTTGGTCTTCATATATTTGCAGAAAACCGTAATGAAGTTCAAGATAGAAATTTACATGTACCAATTTTAGCTAAATTATCGCAGGCATTCCCTAGGTTGTATGAGGGGTATAAACAAGAATTTTATGACGCAGAACAATTGCCAAAAGGAAAAGAGGAGTTATTAAAAAATGAGGGAAGAAAAATATTAAACAAATTTTTAAAAGATAATATGATTTATAATTTTGAGGAAAACTCATTATCATATTATTATAGTGGTAAAATACATAGCGCAAAAATTATTTTAGATAATGTAAGAATTAATCGAAAAATAGAAATCATAAAGCTTTAGCTATTATTAGCCACCCACGTCCGAAAACTGTCCCTCCAAGCGAGCAAAATAAAAAACGAGCATTAAAGCTCGTTTTTTGTTTTTGATAAATAATATATTAGTTTACCAAATTTGCTAAACGATATGTTTCTTTCGCAATTTCTTCCATTTCATCAGTTTTAACCACTAAAACTTTAGTTTTAGCACCGGCCTTACTTATTTCTACTTCAACTCCTTCTGATTTATCATTTATTTCTTTATCAAGTTCTATTCCTAGAAAATTAAGATTATCACAAATTCTTCCTCGCATAATAAAAGATCTTTCCCCAACTGTTCCAGCGAATATCAATAAATCAACCCCACCTAAAACAGCCGCCATGCGACCAATATATTGTTTTATGCGGTTAACATAAATTTTTAGAGCTAGGGCAGAATCCGCATCACCTGCACTTTCATTAATTAAAAGTTCTCTTATATCATCGCTTTTTCCTGACAAGCCAAGGAGACCGCAATTATTATTAAAATAATGTTCTAATTCTTGATAATTTTTATTAAGTTTTTCTGCTAAATATAAAACTGTTCCTGCATCAACATCACCAACCCGAGTTGCCATCACTAATCCCTCCAGTGGAGTAAATCCCATTGAGGTATCAATGCTTTGTCCATTTTTTACCGCCGTGATACTTGCTCCACCACCTAAATGACAGACAATTACTTTTTCTGGTAAATGACCAAGAGTGGCAGTCGCTCTACTAACAACTGATTGTACTGATATTCCGTGATAACCGAAGCGATATATACCGAAACGACGACTATCGGCAATAGGAATTGCGTAAAATTTTGCTTGTTCAGGAAGAGAAGCATGAAAGGTACTGTCAGAAACACCAATAATTGGTTTTTTATCGCCTAAAACTTCTTTTAATTTTTCTATTTCTTTTAGTGCTGGACCAAGATGAAGTGGAACTTTTTCTAAAGCGACTTTAGCCAGTTGTAAATATTCATCATCAATTAAGCGATTAGTTAAAAAATATTCTCCGGGAGCGACTATTCTTACGCCTGATAAATCAATATCGTCTTTTGAACCAATCAGTCCGATTTCAATTAATGAGTCAACAATAAATTTAACAGCATTGATATATTTGTCCTCGTTTATTATGGTTTTCTTTTTACCGATTTTTTCAGCTGTTTCTGTGACAATAAAATTTCCGTCTTCAGTTTCAAAATGAGCGAAATAAACTTTTTCAGCATCAAAATAAAAAGAATATTTTTTGGAGGCGCTACCAGTGTTAATGATTAAATATTTTTTTGGCATAGTATATTTATGATTTATAATGATTTATAATAAAAATATAACATTTTATTATATTTTTTTCAATTTTTATAAATTATTTTATTTTTGACTTTTTTAGTTAAAAATAAAACAAATAAACATCTTCTCAGCACTCACATTCCCAGCTGTTCCTTTAATTAATTTTTTGTTATAATAAAGATAGAAAGCATAATAAATTAATTTAAAAAATAATATGACAGCCCAATATTTCATACATAATCAATGGATTTTTTACTTATTAATGTTATGGGTTATGCCCTGGAAGGGAGTAGCACTCTGGAAGGCAAGCCGAAATAGTCATAAGATTTGGTTTATCGCCTTATTTCTTTTAAATACTTTAGCTGTTTTAGAGATTATTTATATTTTCTTTTTTAGTAAGAAAAAGGAAAAAAGCATATCAGAAAAAAGTGTATCGCCAGAAAGTAATTAATCGTGTCAGAAAGTAACTAATTATATAATTAATATAAAAAAAGCTAGAATAACTAGCCCTAATTAAAAATATGGAAAAACCTACTAAATTAATTCCGTTCGGAGTCATTCTCGGATTAAGCTTGGTCATTGCCGCCTTGCTTGTTTCGGGAACTTTGTTAGATATTAAAGAATTGAATAACGTCATTTCTATTTCCGGATCAGCAAAATTACCAGTCACATCTGATTCAGCTCGTTGGACAGGTAATTTTTCGCGTACCGCTTTTGCGACTAATTTAAAATCAGGTTATGAAGCCATGAAAAAGGATGAAGGCCTAGTGGCTGCTTATTTAGATGAACAAGGTTTCGCCGGTAAATATGAAATCTCTCCGGTCTATATGTATGAGATTTATAAAAGTGATGCTTATGCTCCGAAGGAATATAACTTAACTCAGTCAATTGAAGTTAAGTCCGATGATGTGGAAAAAGTAAAAAATTTGGTAAAAAATATTGAAAAAGTAATTGCTCAGGGTGTTATCTTTTCAAGTAATCCAGTGGAATATTATTATTCTAAATTACCGGATGTTAGAGTTTCTTTATTGCCCGAAGCAATTAAAGACGCTAAAGCCAGAGCACAAGCTATTGCGGATAGTAGCGGGGCAAAAGTAGATGATGTTAAATCGGTTGCCATGGGCGTTGTTCAAGTAATGCCGCTGGGCGCCATTGAAGTATCTGACTATGGTTCTTATGATACCTCTAGTATTGATAAGGAAGTAATGATTACCGTGAAAGTTACTTTTGGTTTGAAATAATTACTTTTGCTAAATTAAATATTATTGACAAATAGTATATCTTATGATATACTATTTTTTTACTAGTTCTTTGAATAAAAACCCCAAAAAATAAATAATCATGGAAACTGAAATTAAGGATGTAATCGTTATTATTTTGCTAATTTTAGCATTTTTTACCTCTATATCGTGCCATCGTTTTTTAGTTAAACATCGTTTTTCTCATTACATCAAATCATTTACATTGCTGGCAATTATTTTATTTACTTGTTTTATGATTTATTAGGCGGCCAACGATTATTGCAGCCCCAACCTTTAAAGTTGGGGTTTTTTATTTTTCAGAGCGTTATTTAACTATTTAATTAAAGTAATTAAGGTAATAGTTTTTTTGATTTTTGCTTGTTTGTATGTTAATTTTAAAATGTAAGTGAATTTTTATTATGAAAAAAATATTAATCATTTTTTTAATTTTTGGTGGTATTTTTTGTTTAGCTTTTTTATATTATAAACCAATAATTTTTCAAGAAGGAGATCCAAGACCACTTTTTAAAGCTATTTGGCGTTTAAATTTTAGTGAGGAAAAAATTGTAAAATTAGATTTGAGTGGAGAAAAATATTTAACTAAAAGTAAAGACGGCCGAATTATTTTGCAAGATTATTTGAAATTGGACAATTTTAAATTTTCTGAACGAATGGGTTCAGCCTATTTTTTTACAAACAACACCACCAAAATAATCGCGATTCATAAATATTATTCCCGTTTTTATTCCATTTGGTCACTAACACGACTAGAAAAATTTAGCGAAATTCCTTGGTCAGAATATAAAAATAATAATTATAAATTTTCTTTTTCCTATCCCTCTTTTTCAATCAATAGTAAGTGGTGGAATAATTTTTTCAATTCAGAAGAATATTTATTGCCTAATCAAGTTTTGAACAAAAATAATAATTTTTATTTGACACAAAAATATAAAATAGAAAAAGATATAAAAACTGGTGAGTTGATAAAAACAGAAAATACTTTCTTTCCAGAATACGATAATACTTATAACTATCCTATCCCTTGGCACATTGTCATATTTAATATTGAAAATGAAACTGATTTAGAACAAATTATTAAGCAAAAAATGGGTCCGGGTTGTAGTTATAAAACAAAAACACCGACTGATTTTGTGGGGAATTATAAAATAGAAATTGACGGTGATGGTTTAGGATTAGATAAGACTGAATGTTTTGCTAATTATACTTATTATATAATTTATAGCCCCGCTCAAAAGAAAGTAGCTTTCTGGAGTACCGGGCAAGAATGTCAGATTGGGCTTGGTTTTTTCCCGGAAAGTTGTTTTGATGAAAAAATAGCGGCTTCTTTTCACTTTTTTGAAGAATAATACGGTTCTTATTTAAGAAACATAGTCAAGATAAATAAATTATAATATAAAAAATATGAAAAAAAGATTATTTTATCTTTGGCTAGGAATGTTGATACTAAGCATATTAATTTCCTTAACACCAAAAGGTTTAGATGCGGATTTATTTGGCGTTTTTCCAACAATCTTTATTGTTTGCATATTAATACCCTTTATTTCCGGTATTTTATTGATATTAATTCAGAAGAAAGATAAAAGCTATCAATTTATTCCAGGATTTTTAGTGGGCTCTATTTCAATTAATTTAACTTCTTTATTAGTGATTAGCTTGATGGAGTTTTTTCATCATGGTTGTTTTACAACTGGCCAATTATATAAGCCCGACTGTGATCCTCTTGGTTTGTTTCATCTGTTTTCATTTTTTATGGCCATCAGTATTTTAGGTGGCTTAGTTGGTTTAGTAATTAGAGGGATAACAATGTTAATTAAAAAATAAAATAATAAAACTAAGAAAGAATTTTTGTGTTTTTTATATTGACAACCCAAAGTTTATATGATTAAATTTTTTAGTCGTACCTTTAAATTGAAATATTAAACTAAAATAAATAATCATGGAAAAAGAAGCGATTACCGCCCAGTATTCAGTAAGAGCTGAATATTTAAAGATTTTAGAAAACCTTTCTTCTGATAGAGAAAAAATGCAACTTGTTTCTCGGTTTATGAATCTTGATCCCAAGGATTTAATCGGGACCAAAGAATTTATTGCCCAGTTATTTTATTTGGGTGAACTTGAAAAACAGGAAGAGATTGCTAACAACCTGCTAAAAGTTGGTTTTCGTCCAGCTTTTTTTAAAGAAATGTTGGCTTTTTTGGATCAATATCCTGACTTTAAAAAAATTTCTATGGTGGCCTATAATTCAGGAGTTTGGTTTAATGAATGCGAATATTTTCATCCGATTAGTTACTACGACAAAGACAAAGATCTTTGGATGCTTGGTCATCAATGCTTTACTTGTTGTTTACAATTAAACATTAAAAAATGTTATTTTTTAGCAGTAAAAATTTAGTTTTTTGATCGTGTGTTTTTATTTATAACCCAGTTGACAAACTGGGTTTTATTTTGTCAAAATGAGAGATAAAATGATATAATATTATAATAAATTAAGGGCAGATATGAAGTTTTTCCGTAATTCAGAAATACTTAATAATCAAGAAAAAATTTGGCAGTATTTGATACGGCTGGCTTTGGCAATTTTAATTGTAATAGTTTTTGCGCAAAAAATTGAATTAGCCGTGATTGATTTAGGGCGTCATTTAGAAAATGGGCGCCTTATTTTTCAATCGCCCGAATTATTATTTAAAAATTTTTATTCTTATACTGAACCGGAATTTAAATTCATTAATCATCATTGGTTGGGAGGATTAATTTTTTATTGGGTTTATTTATTAGGTGGTTTTAAATTACTCTCTGTTTTTAATATTTTGTTGGCCTTAGCCATATTTTTTGCTTTTTTCCAATTAGCTAAAAATCGATCTAATTTTTATTTGGTAGCGCTTTTATCTTTACCAACAATTTTGCTCATGGGTGAACGCACTGAAATTAGGCCGGAAATGTTTAGTTATCTTTTTTTAGCAATCACCTGGTTAGTTTTAGAAAGTAAAAAATTAACTCGTCGCCAAAGTTTAAAAATTTTAATCCCGCTTTTTATTTTGTGGGCTAATATTCATATTTATTTTTTTCTCGGTTTAGCTTTGGCCGGTTTTTATTTATTAGCTGATATTTTACCGAGATTTAAATGGCGAGAAATTTTTTCGCGAGAGAAATTAATTAAAATAACTAATTTGAAGGAACAGGCTCGGCAAGTTTTTAAACAAACCCGCCAGAATATTTATGCTTTCCTCTCTTTATTTTTAGCTTGTCTAGTTAATCCCAATCATATTAAAGGTCTTCTTTATCCTTTTAAAATTTTTACTAATTACGGCTATGAAATTGTAGAGAATAAAAGCATTTTCTTTTTAGAAAAATTACTTTTAAACTATAATTATCAAATTTTTAGGTGGCTTTTATTAATTCTTGTTATTAGTTTTCTTGCTAATTATTTATTTCAAAAAAAGATTCGTCTAGTTGATTGTTTTTTTGGTTTGTTTGTTTCTTTTTTAGGATTATTTGCGGTACGCAATTTAACTATATTTGGCTTAGTGGTACTAGTGATAATTAGCGCTAATTTATATCCGGCTTTAGCTTTTTTGTGGGGGAAATTGTTTGATTTTTTACGAGTAAAAATAGCAGATTTTGATCAGAAATTTAAAAAATATATTAAACCCGCTCTTTTGTCTGTTTTAATTTTTATTTTTTTATTTTCCGCCATTTCATTACTCATTGATCGAAATAATAGACAAAGATTTTCTCAAGAACAATTTGGCTTAGGACTTAATCAGGGAAGTGAAGATGCTTTTAATTTTTTTAAAGAAAATAATCTTGCCGGACCTATTTTTAACAATTATGATTCTGGCAGCGCTTTGATTTTTGGTTTAGCGGATCAGGTTAAAGTATTCGTTGATAATCGGCCGGAAGCCTTTAGCGTTGATTTCTTTAAAAAAGAATATTTGCCCATGCAGACCGATGAAAATGTTTGGCAAGAAGTTATGGAAAAATATGAATTTAAAACAATTGTATTTTCTTTTCTTGATAGTACCCCCTGGGCAAAAACGTTTTTACGAAGAATTTTAGTCGACCAAGAATGGTCATTGATATATTTTGATCGTTATTATGTAATTTTAGTTTTAAATGATTATTATCCAGAAGAGTTTTTAGCAGAAAAGCGGATTGATACATGGAATTTTCGTCAGCAATTAAGAAGTTTGGTTAATGATGCAACTTTAATAAATAAATTTAATCTGGCTGAATTGGCGCTTTTAGCTGAGCAAAAAGATTTGGCTGAAGAAATTTATCGTCAGATATTAATAGAAAAACCCAATAATCCTCGAGCTTACTTTTTCTTAGCAACCTTGTATGGCTCATCTAATAATGTGAATGATTTATATAAAGGAATTGATTATGCTTTGCGCGGTTTAGAGAAAGAACCTGATATGCCTGGTATTTATAATCAAATTGGTATTATTTATTGGAGTTTATCGGATTATTCTCAGGCTGAACATTATTGGCGTTTAGCAATCAAAAAAAATCATCGCGATAAAACAGCTCGAGATTATTTAGAACAAATGGAAGTTTTAAAAAAACGAGGTCTCTTGCCTCGCTAAACTTCTTAAAATTATAATTTTGTTATTATTTTTTAAACCACTCTTTTAATAAAGTCTTAACCGCTAACACTCCGTCTTTAGCGGTTATTTTTTTTCCTTCTTCATAAGTTCGTCGATTATAGCTAATGGGGAGTTCTTTTATAGTATAGCCAGATTTTAAAAGACGAGCCGTAATTTCTGGTTCTATTTCAAATCTTTTACCGCTTAAACGAATTTTTTTGAGAGCTGATTTAGGAACAAGTTTAAAACAGGTCTCCATATCAGTGAGATGACTGCCAAATAAAAGATTGGTCATCCTAGTCAGAAAAGTATTAACTAAATAATGGAAAGAAATTTTTTTAACATTTTTGAATCTGGATCCATAAATAACAATATTGTCGCTCTCCTCATTAATAACTTCGTTAAACAGTTTAATTATATCTTGTGGATCATATTCTAAGTCAGCATCACAAATAATAAAATAATCGCCACGTATTTCTTCCAGTCCACGTTTAACAGCCGCCCCTTTGCCCTGATTTAGGTCTTGTCTTACTAAAATAAAATCGTATTTATTTTTTAAATTATTTAACAATTCCGGAGTCTTATCAGTAGAACCGTCATCAACAACAATTACTTCTTTGTTAGTATTTAAATCAAAAATTAAAGGTAGCGACTTATTGATTAGTCGTTCTTCGTTATAGACGGGCACAATTATAGACAATAATTTACTCATTTTTTTTACAATATAAACAATTTTAATTCTATCATAGTTGGCTTTATTATAACACTTTTTAGCTTTTATTCAATCAACTCTAGTCATTAATTAATCAGGTGCTTTTTTTATTAATTTGAGGAATAATTATAGAAAATTCCGTTTTTTTATTAATTTGACTATTTATTTTTATTTCCCCTAAAAATTCTTTTTCCGCTAGATATTTGGTTATATAAAGACCCAAGCCGCAACTTTTTTTCGTACTAAAAAATGGTAAAAAGATTTTTTTAAGCAATTGTTTTTTTATGCCGGGCCCGTAATCACTGACTTTTAAAATAATTTTATTATTTCTTTTGTCTAATAAAATGACAATTTTTCGCGCTTGGTCGCTTTTTTGTTTTGCGTATGATTCAATCGCGTTACTTAGTAAGTTGTAGACGATTTGATTAAATTTTACTGGATCACCAAAGTATGGTTTATTTGCCAGTTTATTATGAAAAACTATTTTTATATTATTTTTTACCGTATGATAATTTAAAATTTTAATTGCTGAATTTATTTCTTGAGCCATCAAGAAAGAAGATTTCACGTTTGTTTGGCTTAAATATCTTTTTAAACAGCAAATTAAATCCTCCATTTTTTTGCTTGCCAGAATGGCCTGTGCTAAAGAATCTTTAATTTGAGAATAATCATCAGTATTATTTTTTAATTTGCTTAATTTTTCCAGATTTAATAAGACAACCGTTAATAGACTCATTAAATCGTGAAAAGCGCCAGCTGAAAGTCTGCCAAATTCAGCTAGTCGGTATAGATTATTGATTTTTTCGTTCAAATTTTTATTAGTTTCAAGAAAATCAAGGTCAATTTTTTTCATACTTTTTTATTTTATCAAGTTAATAAGAATTAAGCTTTTTCATCTACTTTATAGCCACGATTGGGCATAGTAAAAATAAAGTGTTGATTTTTATTTTCAATTTTTTTTCTCAATTTCATGATATGTACTTCAATTGTATTAGAAAAAGGGTCGGCATTCTCGTCCCAGACATTTTCCATGATTTCTTGGCGAGAAACAAAATAACCTTTTTTAGTCATCAGATACTCAAGCAGCGCAAATTCTTTAGCACGTAAGCGAATATTTTTGCCGTTTCTTTTTACGAGAAATTTATCAGGAAAAAGTTCTAAATTTTTAATATTTAATCTTTTTTCTTTTAATACTATGGGGCGACGAGCAACAGCCTTGATTCGAGCTAATAGTTCGCAAAATGAAAAAGGTTTAGTTAAATAATCATCAGCTCCAGAATTTAAAATATCAACCTTGTCTTCAACTTTCGCGCGGACCGTGAGCATAATAATCGGAATCATTATTTTTTCTTGTCTTAGTTTTTCAATTATTTGCCGGCCATTAAGTAACGGTAAATTGTAATCAAGTAAAATTAAATCATACTTGTTTATTAGAGCGGTCTGAAGACCTTTTTCTCCGTCACTTGCCCAATCAAGAATAATATTTTTTTCTTTTAACAAACGCTTTAAGGTATTTGCGATTTGTTTGTCATCTTCAATTAATAAAACTTTCATAAATTTATTGATTAAATTTTTTTTAAGTCCTTATCTTAAATTATAAAATAAAGGATATGAACAAAAAATAAACTTTCTTTTTATTAAATTTAAGTTATTTTTTATCTAATTTTAAATAAATTTTTACTTATTAAATTATGTGTTTGCCATAATAAAATAATAAAGCTAATATTAAATTAGCCCTAATATTTAATTAATAAAAGTAATACTAGGCCTATTTTGAATGTTTAAAAATAAACCAAGCAAAAAATTATTAGAAATAATCCAGGATAAAACTGCTGACCCTTTTAGTATTCAAGAAGGTCGTTTTCGCTTTGGTGCTTTAAAAGATTCACATCATTACTCCGATTGGACCGAAGAATCTTTTTTGTCCGATGCTGGTCAAAAAGAAATGGTTACTCGGAGTTTTAATTTTGATAAATTAAGACAGTTTTTAATTATTGCCATTTTTGCTTTGGTAATTTTAATAACTAGATCGGCTTGGTTGCAAATTGTAAAAAGTGAACGATATTATTTAATGTCTGAAGGGAATCGTTTGCGCGCCGAGATTATTGAGCCAAAAAGAGGCATTATTTATGACAAAAATTTTTATCCCCTAGTACGTAATAAAGCTAATTTCGTTCTTTATTTTCGACCGATTGATATGCCTAGAGCAGAATTAGAGCGTGATAATTTAATCAGAGAAATTAGTGCTGTTTTAGATGGTCAAAAAAATATTAATAATCAAACCACCACCATTTCCACCAGTTCAAAAGAAATTAGTTTGATAAGTGATAGTTTGACTTTTTATGAAATAAAATCAACTTTAGCCAAGGTAAAAATTGGCACCCTGGAATCTTATCAGCCTTTGTTTATTAAAGATAATATTGATTATGAAACAGCGATGCGCATAAATTTGGAATTAGCCCATTGGCCGGGCGTTTTTTTAAGTAATAAAATTAGACGCGAATATCTTCTTGCTAATACTCATGAAGTTAAAATTGCTGAGAACACGAGTTTGTCTCATGTTTTGGGTTATACCGGCAAAATAAGTGAAACCGAATTAGCCAATTTTGATAAAACTTATTCCTTAATTGATTATGTCGGTAAAGTGGGCTTAGAATATTATTGGGAAAAAGAATTAAGAGGAAAAACAGGTCAAAAAAATATTGAAGTTGATGCTTTAGGACGACAAAAAAAAGTGATTAATGAAATCCCGGCTCAAGACGGTAATAATTTATTACTTTCTTTAGATTTAGATTTGCAACTAAAGGTTGAAGAAATATTAAGAGAACATTTAACCAAATTAAAGTTAGAGAAAGCTTCAGTGATAATTATGAATCCGCAAAATGGCGAGATTTTAAGTCTAGTTAGTTTCCCTTTTTATGACAATAATAAATTTGCTAGTGGAATTAGTCAGGAAGAATATAATGAATTAATCAGTAATCCTAATCAACCCTTTTTAAATCGTTCAATTGGCGGTGAGTTTCCTTCTGGCTCAACAATCAAACCAATTTTTGCGGCCGGGGCTTTGCAAGAAGGAATTATAAATGAAAGAACCAGTTTTTTAAGTACGGGAGGAATAAGAATTGGGGAATGGTTTTTTCCTGATTGGCTAGCTGGTGGTCATGGAGCAACCGATGTTAGACGGGCGATTGCTTTTTCCGTCAATACTTTCTTTTATTATATCGGCGGTGGCTACGGTGATTTTACTGGCTTAGGATTGAATGGTTTAGTTAAATATTCTCGTTTGTTTGGTCTAGGAGAAATAACCGGCATTGATTTAAACGGTGAGGCTGATGGTTTTGTACCGACACGCGCTTGGAAAGAACAAACCAAAAAAGAACCATGGTACATTGGCGATACTTATCATTTTGCGATTGGGCAAGGTGATGTTTTAGTAACGCCACTCCAAGTGGTTAATTATACGGCCGCTTTAGCTAATGGTGGAACTTTGTATAAACCTCATTTTGTAACCAAAATATTGAATAGTAATAATGAGGTGATAAAAGAAATAAAACCCGAAATTATTAATGAAAATTTTATTGATAAAAGAAATATTGAGATAGTCAGGGAAGGAATGCGGCAAACAATTACCATCGGTAGTGGTCGTTCCTTAAGTTCGCTAAACGTTAGTGTGGCCGGTAAAACCGGCACCGCTCAATGGTCAACGAAAAATTTGCCTCATGCCTGGTTCATTGGTTTTGCTCCTTATGAAAATCCGGAAATTGCCTTTGTAGTTTTACTTGAAGAAGGTGGTGAAGGTAGTTCTGTGGCGACACCCATTGCCAAGGAAATATTAGCTTGGTATTTTAATCGTAGTAAATAAAATGATATAATTATAAAACACTGAAAGTTTTTGTTTAGTGTTTTTGTTTTTATGCCTTTATCTTTACATTTAACCATTCATTTTTCTTTAGCAATCATTGTTGGTTATTTTTGTGGACGTTTGTTTAAGAAGCCCGGTCTAGGAATAATTGTGGGAATTATGGGCGGTTTTTTAATTGACTTAGATCATGTTTTAGAATATTTTTTAGTCTTTGGTCCGACTTTTAATTTTCAATACTTCATTGAAAGTCGTCAGTTTTTGATTAGTGATAAAATACGATTATTTTTTCACGCCTGGGAGTATTTTCCAATTTTATTAGCACTGGCTTTTATTTTTCGAAAAAAACAAAATTTAAAAGTAATATTTTTCACCTTAGCCATATCCGGGGCAGTGCATCTAGTTTCCGATGTAGTTATTAATGGATATTATTTTAAATACTATTCTTTACTTCATCGCTCACAACTTGATTTTTCTGCCGTCCGAATTTTACCTCCGGAAATTTATCAATTAAATCAAGAATATAAGAAAAAATTGGGAATTTGATTGACGATTTGGGAATTTAATTTATGATTTAGGAATCTGAATAAGGATAAAATTATTAAATATTAGACAAAAAATAAATATATTAGCACTCTATTGACTTGAGTGCTAATTTTGTTTATAATGAATATAGTGGTTTTAATTATAAATTAAATTCAATTTATATGACAACGGATCGCAAACAATTTTTATTAAACACCATAGTCAAAGAGTATATAAAAACTGCTCAACCGGTTTCCTCGGGGGCGCTGGTAGAAAAATATAAGCTAGATATTTCCCCGGCCACGGTTCGTAACGAGATGATGGAACTTGAAGATGAAGGTTATATTTATCAACCCCATACTTCCAGCGGCCGAGTGCCAACCGAGTTAGCCTATCAGATCTACTTGGAAAATGTGAGGAAAAATAAGAAAAATAAACCCCTCAAAGAAGGAGAAGAAAAACTATTAAACAGTTTGTTTAAACAAGATGAAGTAGCTTTTCGTCAAACTGCTAAAGTAATTGCTGAATTGGCTGGTGCCGCGGTTTTTTGGGCATTTCATAAGAATGATTTGTATTATACTGGTCTATCAAATTTATTTTCCCAACCAGAATTTAAACAAGTTAACGCAGTTTGCGATGTTTCTAATATTATTGATCGTTTAGAGGAAATAATTGATGAAGTATTTGAGGATCTTGAAGAAGGAGAACAGGTTTTGATTGGTCAAGACAATCCCTTTGGTGATTTTTTAAGTACAGTGTTAGTAAAATATCGCAGTAATCAAGTCAATGGCGTCTTTGGTATTTTAGGTCCAATGCGCATGGACTATGCGCGTAATTTAGCTTTAGCAGAATTTATTAAAAACAAGTTTGTTTAAAAAATATGACAAGAAAAAAAGTAAAGAAAAGTCTTTACCAGCATTATAAAGGAGCAAAGTATGAAGTTTTAGACGAAGCTCTTAATTCGGAAAATAAAAAAGAATTAGTTATTTATCAAGAAGTTAAAGACGGAAAAAAAGATTTAGAAGGAAAAAATGATTCGGCAAAAATTTGGGCTCGTCCGAAAGAATTGTTTTGTGCTGAGGTAGAAGTTGAGGGCATAAAAAAACCCAGATTTGAATTTATTGGTGAAAATACGTCAGCCGAAAATAGCCAAAATGAAGAAAATAGTCAGGATTTTAAACAAAAATATTTAAGAGCTTTGGCTGATTACCAAAATTTAGTCAAAAGAACAGCTCAAGATAAAATTGAATTTGTAAAATACGCTAATCGTAATTTGATTCAAGAAATTATTCCGGTTTTTGATCATTTAAAACTATCGCTCGCCGGACTAAGCGAGGACGAAGCGAAAAGTCCTTGGGCAGTTGGTGTAAGTCATGTGTTAAATCAATTTCGAGAAATCTTAAAAGATAATGGCGTGGAAGAAATAAAAACGATTGGTGAAAAATTTGACCATGAAACTATGGAAGCGATTGAAGGCGAGGGCGAAATAGTAGCCAAAGAAGTAATCCCCGGCTATAAATTAAATGGAAAAGTAATAAAGCCGGCTAAAGTTATCACTAAAAAAGAATAATTATCACTAAAAAGTATATAATAATTAATTTAAGCCTAACTATATCTACTTATAAAATTAAAAGTTTTATAGCTGGGTAATATAAATCTATGTCACTTATAAAATGGACACCATTTTTCTCGGAGTTTGACGACATGGATAAAGCAATGGAATCCATGTTGCCAACCATTAGAGGAAATCAATTTGGTTTTACACCGGCAGTTGATATGTACGAAGATAAAGACAATATTATTATTGAAACTCAATTAGCCGGAATTGATCCGGAAAAAGTTAATATTTCCATTGAAAACAACATTCTTTGCATCAAAGGTGAGAGTGAGAAAAAGCGAGAAATTGACGACAAGAATTATTATCGCAAGGAAATTAGACGCGGTTCTTTCTATCGTTCCATTGCTTTACCTACCAAAGTTAACGGTGATTTAGCTAAAGCAGTTAATGAAGAAGGTATTTTAAAGATCACTGTTCCTAAAGCCGCGGAAGTTAAACCAAAAACCATTAAAATTGAAACAAAAAAGAAATAATCAAAGAAAAAATAATTGTTGGCTGATAAATCGGTCCGCAATTTTGCGGGCCGTCAATCATTCAATAAGTAATTAATAAATAATTAATAATCAATAAATAATTAATATTAAAAAAATATGGGAAAAATTTTAGGAATTGATTTGGGAACGACTAATTCCGCCATGGCAATTATGGAGGGAGGCGCTCCTAAAATTATTGAAAACATTGAAGGTAATCGCACCACACCATCTGTTGTGGCGATTTCTAAAAACAACGAAAGAATTGTTGGCGCTGCCGCTAAAAGACAAGCGGTGATTAACCCGGAAAATACTGTTTATTCGGCGAAAAGATTAATTGGTCGTCATTTTCATGAAGCAGAGGTACAAAAAGACCTTAAAAATTCACCATTTAAAATTATTCAAGCCGGTGAAGGGGTCAAGGTAAAAATGGGTGATAAGGATTATAGTCCTCAAGAAATTTCCGCCATGATTTTAGCGAAATTAAAATCTGATGCCGAGGCTAAGTTGGGAGAAAAAATTACCGAAGCGATTATTACTGTCCCCGCTTATTTTAATGATTCGCAAAGACAAGCGACTAAGGATGCCGGTCAAATTGCCGGTTTGGAAGTAAAAAGAATCATTAACGAACCAACGGCGGCTGCTTTAGCCTATGGTTTTGATAAAAAGAATGGGCAAAAAATTGTTGTCTATGATTTAGGCGGTGGAACATTTGATGTCTCCGTGCTTGATATTTCCGCTGATACAGTTGAAGTAAAAGCGACTAACGGTGATACTCACTTAGGTGGCGAAGATTTTGATCAAAGAATCATTGATTGGATTATTGAGGAATTTAAACGCGATCAGGGAATTGATTTGTCTAAGGATTCTTTGGCTTTGCAAAGAATTAAAGAGGCCGCGGAAAAAGCCAAGATTGAATTATCAACTGCCCAAGAAACAGAAATTAATCAACCCTTCATTACCACTGATGTTAATGGACCAAAACATTTGGTCATGAAAATTAGTCGTTCTAAATTAGAGTCTTTAGTAGTTGATTTAGTGGAGAAAACCATTGAACCTTGTCGTAAAGCAATTACTGATTCCGGTTTTCAAATTAACGAGATTAATGAAGTGCTATTAGTTGGAGGTATGACTCGTATGCCCTTGGTTCAACAAAAAGTTAAAGAATTTTTTGGCAAAGAACCTAACTTAAATGTTAATCCGGACGAAGTAGTAGCTTTGGGCGCCGCTGTTCAGGCGGGTGTTTTACAAGGTGATGTGAAAGATGTTTTATTACTTGATGTTACCCCGCTTACTTTAGGAATTGAAACTTTGGGCGGAGTCGCTACACCGTTAATTGAAAGAAACACTACTATTCCCACTTCTAAATCACAAGTATTTTCCACTGCCGCTGATGGTCAAACCAGTGTGGAAATTCATATTGTTCAAGGTGAACGTCCTTTAGCAAGTGATAATAAAACTTTAGGTCGTTTTATTTTGGATGGCATTCCTAATGCACCGCGCGGAATTCCGCAAATTGAAGTAAAATTTGATTTAGATCAAAACGGCATCTTAAATGTTTCCGCTACTGATAAGGCAACTAATAAACAACAAAATATTACTATTACTGCTTCTTCTGGTTTGAGCAAAGAAGAAATTGAACGTATGAAAAAAGAAGCGGAAATGCATGCTGAAGATGATAAAAAGAAAAAAGAAGAAATTGAAATTAAAAATCAAACCGAAGCGGTTATTTTCACGACCGAAAAAATGCTTAAAGAATCAAGTGATAAAATGAAGGCCGAAGATAAAAAAGAATTGGAAGAAAAACTAGAAGCGCTTAAAAAAGCTAAAGAAAGTAATAGTCAAGAAGAAATGAAAAAAGGTTTAGAAGCGCTTAATACAGTCGCGCAAAGAATTGGCGCCGCCATGTATCAACAAGCTGGAGCCGCCGGAGCCGGTGCCAGTGGTCCTGGTACAAATCCTAATGATGGTTCCAGTGCTCAAGGACAAGCAGAAAGTGGTCAAGAAAAAAAAGATGATGTTGTTGAAGGTGAAGTTGAAGAAAATAAATAAGTTATTGTTTTTTAGACTGCCTCTTTTATTTTAAAGAGGCAGTTTGTTGAATCAATAAATTATGTCCAAAGATTATTACGAAATTTTGGGAGTTTCAAAAAGTGCCAGTCAAGATGAGATAAAAGCCGCCTTTCGCAAAAAAGCGCATGAGCACCATCCGGATAAAGGTGGTGACGCGGAAAAGTTTAAGGAGTGCAACGAAGCTTATCAGGTTTTAGGTAATGCCGAAAAAAGAAAGCAGTATGATCAATTTGGTTCGGCTTTTCAGAGTGGACAGGCCGGTTTTGGTGGTGCCAATTGGGGTGGTTTTTCTGGTTTTCAAAACGGCACAAAAATGGATTTTGATTTTGAAGATTTGAGTGATATATTTGGTGGTTTTGGTGATATATTTGGTTTTAGTGGCGCTAGCCGAAGTACTAATCGCCGCTCAAGTCGGGGTCGTGATTTAGAAATGCAAATTAAGCTAGGTTTTAAAGAAGCAATTTTTGGCTTAGAAAAAGAAATCAATTTTTCTAAAAATACTCGTTGCGAACATTGTTCAGGTACCGGAGCTGAACCAGGCTCGCAGGTTAATTCCTGCTCTACTTGTCGCGGAACCGGCTATGTAGCTCGTTTACAAAGAACAATTTTAGGTAATATTCAAACAAAAAGCCCTTGCTCAGCTTGTGGTGGCGAGGGCAAAACATATAGCCAAAAATGCACCAAATGTTCTGGTTCGGGCATTATCAGGGCTAATGTCAAACTAAAGGTTAAAATACCAGCCGGAATTAACGAGGGCGAATCAATTCGTTTAAGTGGTCAAGGCGAAGCAGGCTTAAAGGGGGCACCGGCCGGAGATCTATTTTTGAAAGTAAAGATTGAACCTTCCAAGTATTTTGTTAGAGATGGCTATGATATTAGAACAGAGGCGACAATTTCCATAAAACAAGCGATTTTAGGCGATAAAATACCCCTAGAAACCGTACATGGCACAGTAAAATTGAAAATTCCCGAAGGCACTCAATCAGGAACGACCTTTAAAATTAAAGAAAAAGGGGTGCCAAAATTGCATGGTCGTGGTCTAGGAGACCATTATGTCCGCATTATTGTCAATATTCCCAAAAACCTTAGTAAAAAGCAAAAAAATCTCTTGGCCGAAATTGATTTTTAACCTTATTTTATCGGCTTTTTTATTGACTTTTAGGCTCAAAATGCTACAATATAAGTAGTTATTATTAATCAATAAAACTATGAGCAATTGGTTTAAAAAACTTTTTGGTGCAAAAGAAAATGCAAAAGAAGCTAACCATGAAGTAAAAGATCCAATGCAGGAAGTAAAAGAGTCAGTTGATGAGATCAAGAGAGAATTTGCTCCGGCAGAATTTGAGCAATCAAATTCGGAAGCAAAAACTGAAACACCCGAAGTTTCATCTGTTTTAGAAACTCAGACTGAAATGCCAGAACATCCTGAATCAGCACCAGCTGAACATTTTTCAACTCCTGAATTTGAAGTTGAAGAAAATGTTAGCGAGGAAAAAACTGAATAATAAACAAGTAAAAGAATAAAAAACGCGATTTTTTTCGCGTTTTTTAAGTATAAATTTTCTATGTTAATTGATACCCATGCACATGTAAACTTTGCCGCCTTTAAAGATGATGCTGACGAAACCATTCGTCGGTCTTTAGATAATGAAATTTGGATGATTTTAGTTGGTTCAGAATTTAAAACTTCTAATCGCGCTTTAAATTATGCTAATAAATATGAACGTGGTGTTTACGCCGCGATTGGTTTACATCCAATTCATCTTCAAGAAAGTTTAGTAGATAATGATGATGAAAATGGTGAATATAATTTTCGTGCTCAGGCTGAAGAATTTGATTATGGTAGTTATGAAAAACTTGCTAAATTTGAAAAAGTAGTTGCTATTGGCGAAACCGGTTTAGATTATTATCATTTAGATCCAACTAAAGATTTAGGAGCTTTAAAAAGAAAACAACAAGAAGTGTTTGCGGCGCAATTACTTTTAGCGCGTAATTTAGATTTGCCGGTGATTATTCATTGTCGTCAGGCTCATGATGATCTACTCGCTATTTTACAAGATTTTAAAAAAGAATATGGACATTTAATTCCTAATAATCGTCCCTGGGGAGTAGTGCATTGTTTTTCTGGTGACGAAGATTTAGCTTGGAAATATTTTAATTTAGGATTACTTGTTTCTTTTACTGGATTAATAACCTTTAGTCAAAATTGGGATGATTTAATTAGAAAAGTGCCTTTAGATAAAATGATGATAGAAACTGATTCTCCTTACATGACACCTGAGCCCTATCGTGGTCAAAGAAATGAGCCACTTTTGGTTCAGTATGTGGCAGCCCGAATTGCCGAAATTAAAGGAATAAAATTAGAAAAAGTGGCTGAAGTTACCACTAATACAGCTCGAAATTTGTTTAGAATTTAGTTAATATTTAGCAATAGATGATAAAAAGTGTCAAACAGTGAAATATTACTGTAAAAGCGAAAAATCAGAGTCTTGACTTTTAATATTTTTTAGATTATATAAAATATTAGATAACACAGGAAAAGAAATTGTTTTATCAAAAGTAGAAAAAGGTGTATAGAATAAATATTTCTTTAGCACCAAAGGTGCTTTTTTATATTGATTTTAATTAACATTTTTAGTAAATATTTTTTATAAATATTTATGGATGATAGTGATACTGCACACCAAGTTAATATCGAACCAAGTCTCGAGACTACTGCTGAAGTAAGTCACGAGAGTCCGCTTTATGCGGAAACACTTTTTCATATTGGACCATTACCAATCACAAATTCGTTGATAAATTCTTTACTGGTTGTTTTTCTGGTGATTGTTTTTAGTTTGGCGGTTAGATCAAGGTTAAAGGAAATTCCTGGACGACTGCAGAATTTTTTTGAAGCGATTATTGAAGTTTTTTTAAATTTATTTGACAGCGTAACTCATTCGCGCAAAAAATCATTACTTTTTGCGCCAATGTTACTAGCTTTCTTTTTCTTCATTTTAATAAATAATTGGTCGGGAATTTTACCTGGAGTTGGCTCTGTGGGGCGCATTGTGCTTGAACACGGGGAAAAAATATTTGTTCCTTTTTTTCGGGGAGGAACAGCCGATCTTAATACTACTTTAGCTTTAGCAATTATTGGCGTTTTTGCCAGCCATGTTTTTGGTGTGTTAGCCTTAGGTCTTTGGCATCATTTTAACAAATTTGTTAATTTAAAAGCTTTTCTAGAAATACCAAAAAAAATTAAACAAGACCCTACTGTAATAATAGTAAATCCGATTAAGGCTTTTGTGGGCATAGTTGAAATAATTGGTGAGGTAGCTAAAGTGGCTAGTTTATCTTTTCGTTTATTTGGTAATATTTTTGCCGGCGAAGTGCTTTTAGTATCAATGTCGGCACTATTGGCTTGGGTAGTCCCCATCCCTTTTTTATTTTTGGAGATTATTGTCGGTTTGATACAAGCATTTATTTTTATGACTTTAATTTTAACCTATTTGACTATTCATACTACCGCTGAAGAACATTAAATGAAGAACATTAAATATAGAAGAATAATATATAATTTATTAATTATGGCGCTTATAAATTCGCGCTAAAAATAAAAAATATGATAGAAAATGTAATGTTTGCTAAAGCTTTAGCAATCGGCCTAGGAGCCATCGGTTCAAGTTTTGCTATCGGAATTATTGGTAGCAAAGCGATGGAAGCAATCGGCCGCAATCCCGAATCAAGCAGTAAGATTATGGTTCCGATGCTTTTGATGGCAGCTTTTGCCGAAGCGATTGCTATTTATGCTTTAGTTATTGCTTTCAGTATCAAATAATTATTTGACACAGCGTTTCTTAAAAATTAGGAAGCGCTAGTTAGATTATTATTTAGTTTATTATTTGTAAAATTATGGAATCAATAATATCCGATTTTCATATCGATTATAAATTACTCATCGCGCAAACATTTAATTTTGGCTTGGTGGTGTTTGTCCTTTATCTTTTTGCTTTCAAACCAATTGTTAAAATAATGGCTGATAGAACGAAAAAAATAGATCAGGGTTTAAAGGATGCTGAATTAAGTAAAAAAAACTTAGCGGAAAGCGAAGCTCAGAGCCAGATAATAATAAAAGATAGTAAAAAGCAAGCTGATACAATAGTAGCCGCGGCTTCTAATCAAGCTGAAGAATTACAAAAAAAAGCAATTATTGATGCCAAGGAAAAGGCAGAAACAATAATTTCTGGAGAAAAAGAAAAATTTGCGGCGGATAAAGAAATGGCTTGGCAAGATTTTAAAAAAGAAGCTGGAGATTTAATTATTGATGTCGCGGGAAAATTGCTGGATGAAAAAATGACTGATGAGGCGGATGCTAATTTTATTAAAAAATTGATTAATTAGTATGAAAATAACGGCTAAACAATATGCTCGGGCGCTTTATGAATCAACGTTAAACAAAACGGAAAACGAAATTGAGAAGATAATTGCGCGGTTTGTTGAGAATTTAGCGCATAATAATGATCTTGTTATTGCGGAAAAAATTAGTAAAGAAATTAATTTAATTTTTGAAGTTGAAAGTGGCGAAATAAAAACCAAATTAATTAGCGCCCGAAAACTTTCTGAAACAGTTGTCGGACAGCTTAAAGATTATGTCATAAAGAAAACCGGTGCACAGAAAATTAATTTTTTGGAAGAAGTAGACAAATCTCTCATTGGTGGCTTTATCTTAGAATATGATGACAAAGTCCTTGATGGTAGTATTAAAAATAATCTATTAATTTTTAAAAAACAGCTTAGTAATTAATTAAAAATATGCCTAATCATAAAGATTTTATTGTTGAACAACTCAAAAAACAAATTGCCGGCTTCAAAGTTGAAGTGGAAGAAAAAAGTGTTGGTCGAGTTTTAAAAATATCTGACGGCATTGCTTTGGTTTCCGGTTTACGTGAAGCCATGATGAGTGAAATTTTAATTTTTAAATCGGCCGAAGGTGAAGTCTCGGGGGTAGCTCAAAATTTAGAAGAAAATGTAGTCGGAGCAATTATTTTAGGAGATTTCTCAGTTATTAAAGAAGGAGATGAAGTAGTTTGTACCAAAAGAATTCTTAGTGTTCCGGTTGGTGAAGCTTTAGTTGGTCGAGTAGTTAATCCTTTGGGTGAAGCTTTGGATGGAAAAGGTGAAATTGAAACTAAAGATTATTATCCAATTGAAAAAATTGCCCCTGGTGTTATTACTCGTGAATCAGTTAAACAGCCAGTTCAAACTGGTATTAAAGCTATTGATGCCATGGTGCCGATTGGTCGTGGTCAAAGAGAATTGATTATTGGCGATCGTCAAATCGGAAAAACTGCTCTTGCGATTGATACTATCATCAATCAAAAAGGACAAAACATGAAATGTATTTATGTAGCGATTGGTCAAAAAGAATCAAAAATTGCTTCTATTGTTAGAAAATTAGAAGAGACTGGAGCAATGGAATATACAACGGTGGTTTTAGCTGGCGCTTCAACCCCGGCCTCTTTGCTATATATTTCTCCTTATGCCGGTTGTGCCATGGGAGAATATTTTCTTGATAAAGGTGAAGATGTATTAATTGTTTATGATGATTTATCTAAACATGCTGCCTCTTATCGCGAAATTTCATTATTACTTCGCCGACCTCCGGGACGCGAAGCTTATCCCGGCGATGTTTTCTATTTGCATTCTCGTTTATTGGAAAGAGCTTGTAAGCTTAATAAAGATTTTGGTGGTGGTTCAATTACGGCTTTACCGATTATTGAAACTCAGGCCGGTGATATTTCTGCCTATATTCCCACCAATGTTATTTCTATTACTGACGGACAAATTTTCTTAGAGCCGGATATGTTCTATAAAGGCAATCGTCCGGCAATTAACGCTGGTTTGTCAGTTTCTCGCGTTGGTTCTAGCGCGCAAATAAAAGCGATGAAGAAAGTAGCGGGAAAAATGCGTTTAGAAGCCGCTCAATTCCGTGAACTAGCCGCTTTTGCGCAATTTGGTTCTGATTTAGATGAAGAAACAAGTCGTAAATTAGAAAGAGGGAAGCGTCTTTATGAAATTTTCAAGCAGGATCAATATCAGCCTTTATCAGTCGATAAACAAGTTTTAATTTATTATGCTTTAATCAATGGCTTTATTGATGATGTTCCAGTTGATAAGGTGAGATTATTTGAACAAGGTTTATATAAATATGCAGAAAATAACAGTGATGTTTCGGCTTTAATTTTAGAAAAGAAAGATTTAGATCAAGAAATTGAAGATAAATTAAAACGCTTGATAGAAAACTATAAAGAGACGCTTGATTATTTAAAGTGATATGGCTAAGACCAAAGAAATTAATCGTCGCATCAAATCAATTACCAGCACCAAAAAAATTACCCGAGCAATGGAAATGGTGGCGGCGGCTAAAATGAGAAAAGCAATTGACGCGGTTTTGAAAACCAGAACCTATGCTAATTTGAGTTGGGAAACTGTTTTGCATCTTTCGCGATCTTCTAAAAATAATGGCGAATATATCCATCCTTTATTAACTAAACGTTCGGAGATAAAAAAAGTGGCAATTATTTTAATCACTTCTAATCGCGGTATGTGTGGTGGATATAATATGGCGATTTTATCAAAAGTGAGAGAATCAATTAGAAAGCATGAAAATGTGCCTGTGGAATTTATTTTATTAGGCAAAAAAGGAGCGAGTGTCTATAGCCAAAATCAAATTGTGGCCGCTGAATTTCCGAAGAGTGATTTGGTTTCTAACACTAATGAAGTTGTGCCAGTCGTGAATATGGCCATCAAAGATTTTTTAAGTGGTAAATATGACAAAGTATTTGTTGCCTATACCGATTTTGTAAGTGTAGTAAAACAGATTCCGCGTATTAAACAACTTTTGCCGATTGATATTGATTCAAGTGATGAATATTTAGGTATTGTGGCTGATCCCCGAGTGAGTGTTAATGTTGATTTAATCGCGGAGAAAGAAAAGAAACATTTGATGCCGGAAATGGGTTATGAATATGTTTTTGAACCAAGTCCAGAACAAGTTTTAAATAATATGATTCCCAGACTATTGGAAGTACAAGTCTTTCAAGCTTTGCTTGAGGCTAATGCTTCCGAACATAGCGCGCGTATGAATGCTATGCATCAAGCCACGGAAGCAGCCAATGATATGGTTAATGAGCTAAAGCTTTTTTATAATAAAGCTCGTCAAGCAAGCATCACTGCCGAGATTGCGGAAATTAGCGCTGGTGCTAATGCTTTGTTAGATTAATAAAATTTTAAAAATATGACTGAAAAAAAACATAATTTAGGTCGGGTCAAACAGGTTATCGGCGTTGTTGTCGACGTAAGTTTTGACGATTATCTACCAGAAATTTATAATGCCTTGGAGATTGATTTAAATGGCAAAAAATTAGTTTTAGAAGTAGAACAACATATTGGTTCTAATATTGTAAGAACCATTGCCATGGGTTCAACTGATGGCTTGCGACGCGATGATGAAGTAGTTGATACAGGAAAGCCAATTAGTGTGCCGGTTGGCGAAGAAACTTTAGGGAGAATATTTAATGTTTTAGGCGAAACCGTTGATGGCTCTCCAACTCCTGAAACAGCTAAGAAATATAGTATTCATCGTCCCGCGCCTAAACTTACCGAACAATCTAGCAATATTGAAATATTAGAAACTGGCATTAAAGTAATTGATTTGATTTGTCCAATTATTAAGGGTGGAAAGGTGGGTATGTTTGGTGGTGCTGGTGTTGGTAAAACAGTTGTTATTCAAGAGTTAATTCATAACATTGCTTCCGAACATGGTGGTTATTCTGTTTTTGCCGGTGTTGGTGAAAGAACACGCGAAGGAAATGATTTGTATCATGAATTTAGAGAGAGCGGAGTAATTGATAAAGTATCAATGGTTTTTGGTCAAATGAATGAGCCGCCCGGATCACGTGCCCGCGTTGCTTTAACCGGTTTATCAATTGCTGAATATTTTCGTGATGAAAAAAATCAAGATGTGCTTTTCTTCGTTGATAATATTTTTCGCTTTACTCAAGCTGGTTCAGAAGTATCAGCTCTGTTAGGACGTATGCCTTCGGCGGTTGGTTATCAACCAACTCTTTCCACAGAAATGGGAGAACTACAAGAAAGAATTACCTCCACCAAAAATGGTTCTATCACTTCTATTCAAGCAGTTTATGTTCCAGCTGATGACTTAACCGATCCAGCTCCGGCCACAACTTTCGGGCACTTGGATTCAACTGTGGTGTTATCACGTTCTCTGGCTGAACTTGGTATATATCCGGCGGTTGATCCGCTTGATTCTTCTTCAATTATTCTTGATCCTAAAGTAGTCGGCGAAGAACATTATGAAGTCGCTCGGGGAGTACAAAAAATCTTGCAGAGATACAAAGATTTACAAGATATTATTGCCATTTTAGGAATGGAAGAATTATCGGCTGAAGATAAAGTTATTGTGGCTCGCGCGCGAAAAATTCAGAGATATTTATCACAACCATTCTTTGTGGCTGAAGTTTTTACTGGACGTTCGGGGAAATATGTAAAATTAGCCGACACAATCAAAGGATTTAAAGAAATTCTTGATGGTTTACACGATGATAAATCAGAAGATGATTTTTATATGATTGGCAGCATTGAGGACTTAGCCAAAAAATAAAAATATTTATGGCCGAAAAAAAGACAATTAAATTTGAAATCGTTACTCTGGAAAGAGTGGTTTTAAAACAAGAAATTTTACAAGTAACCGCCCCTACTCAACAAGGGGAGATTACGGTTTTGCCTGATCATATTCCTTTAATTTCTATTTTAAAACCCGGTGTCTTGGAGATTAAAACCATTGTCGGAGAAACAGAAATCATGTCGGTTTCCGGAGGTTTTATTGAAGTTTTGAAAGATAAAGTAGTTGTTTTAGCTGATGCAGCGGAAAGAGCTGATGAGCTTGATGAAGAAAAAATCGCGGAAGCTAGAAAGGCCGCGGAAGAAGCAAAGGAAAAAGCTAAGTTAGAAGATTATTATGATTTGTCAGACGTAGCCATGCGTTTAGATATTGAAGCGGCTCGTGATAGAGCCTTGAGAAGATGGCGCAAGCTAAAAAATATTAATCCTGAAAAATAGAAACCATCACCCCGTAGACAGAACTCTATTTTGCAGGCAGAACACCACTTCTTAAATGGATTCCGTAGATAAGAAAATAAAAAACAGTCCCTAGGAGGGCTGTTTTTGTTTCTGTTTAAGTAGGTTTTTAATCGCTAAACGATTGCTATGAGTTACTCAGCTGCTATTGTCCAACTGCTAATTTAGAGAAATAAATAGGCGAAGATAACCAGTCCAATAAATATTCGGTACCAACCAAAAGGAATGAAATTATTTTTTTGAATAAAGCGTAGAAAAAATTTTATTCCTAAGACAGCGGTTATAAAAGCGACTATTAAACCAGTTAGCCAAATCATTATATCCGAACCCACTAAAACGGGTGGTTCCTTATATAAGTCTAAAGCGGTGGCGGCGGCCATGGTTGGTAAAGCTAAGAGAAAAGAAAATTCCACAATATTTTTTCTTGAAACACCTAAAGACAAGCCACCCATAATTGTGGCAGCCGAACGAGAAACACCGGGGACAATGGCCAGCGTTTGGAAAACACCAATTAAAGTAGCGTGCTTATAAGATAAATCATTTAAATTTTGTTCCGGAATCGTCGTTGAATCAAGAGCGGATTTTTTTTCTTTTTTACTAAAATATTTTTCTAAAATGATTAATAGTATTCCTCCTATTATAAGCGCGCTCGCAATTACAGTTAAACTTTCCATCAAATAATTTTTTACCAAACCATAAGCTACTAAACCAATGATGGTCGTGGGAATGAAGGCAGCGATAATTTTTAGAATTAAACGGGGTGATTTGATTAAGGTTTTAGTGTATAAAACCGCCACGGAAAGGATTGCCCCCAGCTGGATAGCAATTAAAAAACTCTTCAAAGAGCTAGAATCAGGTATTTTAAGCCATTCAGCGGTTAAAATTAAATGAGCGGTTGAGGAAATGGGCAAAAACTCGGTAATACCCTCAACAATGCCTAAGATAATTGATTGTAAAAAAGTCATATTTTTTCATTTATAGTCTTATTTTACTATAGTTATGCAGTTTAATAAAGCCCTTGACAGGGTTGGTTTAAAAGTCTAAAATAATAAAAGATTTAGCAGTCATCTTATTTGACTGCTAATTAAAAATATTTAATTTAAGAAAAAATATGAAACTACAACCATTATTTAACAATGTAATTGTTAAGCCATTTAAACCTGAAGAAGTCACAAAATCTGGTTTAGTTTTGCCTGAAACCAGAGAAAAAGATCGACCAGAAAAAGGCGAAGTAATTGCTTGCGGTCCAGGAAAAACTTTGGATAACGGGCAAGTTTTAACGATGAGCGTTAAAGTTGGCGATCAAGTTTTATTTAAAAAATATTCCGCTGATGAAATAAAAATTGATAATGAAGAATACTTAGTTCTAAGCGAGAGCGATATAGTCGCTGTAATTAATTAATTTTTAAATTTAATCTATATGTCTAAACAGATAATTTATAATGAAAATGCGCGCTTAGCTTTAAAAAGAGGCGCTGATCAGCTAGCTAATGCGGTTAAAGTTACTTTAGGACCAAAAGGGAGAAACGTGGTCATTGAAAAAACCTATGGTTCACCTTTGATTACCAAGGATGGAGTAACGGTGGCCAAAGAAATTACTTTAGCTGATAAATTTGAAAATATTGGCGCGGAAATTATTAAAGAGGCGGCTGCCAAAACTAATGATGCGGCCGGCGATGGTACCACTACCGCGACGGTTTTAGCTCAAGCTATTATTAGTAATGGTCTTAAATTAGTATCAGCCGGAGTTAATCCAATTGAAATTAGAAAAGGAATTGAAAAAAGAGTGGAAGAAATTGTTAGTGAATTAAAAAAGATGTCCAAACAAATTTCTTCTCCTGAAGAAATTGCTCAAGTAGCATCTATCTCAGCTAATGACGAAGAAATTGGAAAAATTATTGCGGAAGCTATGGCTAGTGTTGGTAGTGAAGGGGTAATTACGGTTGAAGAGGGTCAATCTTTTGGTATTGAAAAAGAAGTGGTGGAAGGTATGCAGTTTGATAATGGTTATATTTCACCATACATGATTACCAATCAAGATAGTATGAAAGCGGAAATGGCCGACCCTTATATTTTAATTACTGATAAAAAAATTGCCTCAATTCAAGAAATACTGCCGATTTTAGAAAAAATTATTCAATCTGGAAAAAAAGATTTAGTAATTATTGCCGATGATATTGAAGGTGAAGCTTTAGCTACTTTTGTGGTTAATAAATTAAGAGGGACATTCAATGTTTTAGGAATAAAAGCGCCTGGTTTTGGTGATCGTCGTAAAGCCATGTTGGAAGATATTGCCATTTTGACTGGTGGACGTTTAATCACTGAGGAAATCGGTTTGAAATTAGATAAAACTGAATTAAGTGATTTAGGTCAGGCCAGAAAAGTAGTGGCTTCAAAAGATAATACCACTATTGTTGATGGTCGCGGTGAAGAGAAAGCGATTAAAGCACGGATTGAAGCAATTAGAAAGGAAAAAGAATTGGTTGATTCTGATTTTGATAAAGAAAAATTGCAAGAACGTTTAGCTAAACTATCCGGTGGTGTGGCGGTTATTAAAGTTGGGGCCGCAACTGAAACAGAAATGAAGGAAAAAAAGTTCCGCATTGAAGATGCTCTAAATGCTACCAAAGCAGCAGTTGAAGAAGGAATAGTGCCGGGTGGCGGTTTATCATTACTAATTGCTGGTTTTGGTCATAATTTAGCCGGCTTTGAAGCTGAGCTTAATGAAAGCCAAAATCAACCGCTTTCTTTTGGAGTTAAAATAATTAATCAATCAATTATTGAGCCAATAAAAGCGATTGCCTATAATGCTGGTGTGGATGGTTCCTTAATTTTTCAAAAAATTATTGCGGAAAATAAAGACAAACAAGGGCCGGTGATTGGCTATAATGCGGCTAATGGCGAATTTGTTGATTTAGTAAAAACAGGGATTGTTGATCCGACTAAAGTTGTTCGTTCGGCTCTAGAAAATGCTGCTTCAGCCGCCATGATGTTTTTAACTACCGAAGCGGTTATTGCGGAAAAGCCAGAAGAGAAGAATTCTTGCACTAATAATCATGGTTCAATGCCTGATATGAGTGGCATGGGAATGATGTAAACAGAGATGAAAGTTAGATAAATTATTAGTTAAAAGGAAATATAGATTTAAAAAGCCTGTTTTTTCAAACAGGCTTTTTGTTTTAATTTAACTAAAATTTTGTTATAATAAAAATGTTAAATTTATTTATTAGTTTTTATGACAAATTACCAAAAAAATAAGACTACCAAGAAAAAACCTTGTGTGGTGGCGGTTTCTGGATATTTTAATCCGCTACATGTGGGTCATTTAGAAATGATAGAAAAGGCAAAGAAATTAGGCGATAAATTGGTGGTAATAGTGAATAATGATCATCAAGTTGGCCTCAAAGGCAGTGTTCCTTTTATGTCCGAGAAAGACCGACTAAAAATTATTAGCGCTTTAAAAGCGGTTGATCAAGTATTCTTAGCCATTGATAAAGATAAGTCAGTTTGTCGCTCTTTAGCCAAGATTAAACCAGATATTTTTGCTAATGGCGGGGATAGAAAAAGTATTGGCGATGTGCCTGAATATCCTGTCTGCCAAAAGTTAAAAATCAAGATGGTTGATGGTTTAGGAAAAAAGATTAGAGCCAGTTCGGAAATGATAGCTAAGGCCGCTGATTTGAAAAATCAAAAAGCAAAGACAATAAAAAATAAGAAGAAATAAAAATGACTTTTATTAAAAATCCAAAATTTTGGCTAATAGTATTTTTCTTGATTATTTTTTTAAGTTTTTTTAGTCGTCCGCTTTATCGAGTGTTAAAAAGTAATAAAGATAATTTACCAACACCTCTGAGAAATTTTATTGAAAAAAGAGACGCCAGAGTAGCCCCTAGCCCCATTGTTTATAAAGAAGAACAGACTATTAAAGTGATTGAGGGTTGGACTTTAAGAGATATTGCTAATCATTTAGAAACTGTTAATAATTGGTCACAAACCGATTTTTTTGCTTTAACCGGTGAACCACTTCAGGATTACAGTAATAAAGAAAAAGTTGATTGGCCTAAAGATTTTTCAGAAAGTTTTGATTTCTTGAAAGATAAACCGGCTCATTATGGTTTAGAAGGTTTTTTATTTCCTGATACTTATCGTATTTTTAAAGATGCCAGTGCTGAGGAAGTAGTCATTACGATGTTAAAAAATTTTGATCGTAAATTAACTACTGAAATGCGAGCGGAAATTGCTCGTCAAGGAAAAACAATTTATGAAATAATTATTCTCGCCTCAATTATTGAAAAAGAGGCGCCGATTAATTATGCTGATCCGGAAAATAAGGATGCGCGATTGGTAGCCGGTATTTTTTATAACCGTTTAAAAATTGGTCAAGCTTTGCAATCAGACGCTACTTTGTCTTATTTATACAATGATAAAAAATCAGTTCATTCCAGTGAAGAATTAGAAATAGATTCGCCCTATAATAGTTATAAATACCCCGGTTTGCCACCAACCCCAATTTGCAATCCCGGATTAAAAGCAATTGAAGCGGCTATTTATCCGTTGGGCACAAATTACAATTATTTTTTAACTAGTTTAGATGGGAAAAATATTTATTATGCTCGCACCTACGAAGAGCATTTAAATAATAAATATAAATATTTAAAATAAATTTATGTTTTCTGAGCAAGCAAACGTTCTATCTACCAACAACCAGGAAACAAAATACGACGAACCAGTCACTCCGAAAAGACCGGTAAAAAAGATTCTTTTAATTATTGCTTTAGTGTTAGCAGTGGTGGCTTTTATTGTCTCAATTATTTTAATTATTAATAAAATAAAACAGAATAAACCAACTCCTGTTCAACCCGTTATTATAGATCAAGACACTGAGCCAGAAGACCAACCTTTAGTTATGTTACCTGATTTGAATGGTGATGACGAAGATGAAAATGGTAATGGTAATAATATTTTACCTTATTTAAATGTTGAATATTTAGCTTTTTCTGATTTTTATAGAGCGCCGGATAATAATTTTAACCCTAATTTTAAAAATTACGAATTACCAATTAATGTAAAAATTGAAGGGATGAATTATTATGATTTATCGCGCAAAATAAATTTAGATACGGGTGTAGCTGATTTAAATCGTCTTGGTTTTGCTATTTTAGATAATCCTTGGTCAAGAGAAATTAATGATTTCTATTCCATTTATGAACGTTTAGAAGAGAAGCAAGTACCAATCATGATAACTTCTGATTTTTTGATTTACTATTATCAAAACTCGCTAAAGAAAATTTTTAAAGATATTGAGGAAAATGTTTTTTATACTAACCTTTGGTTGGTTAGCAAAGATTTGTATACTTTAGCTAAGAATCGTTATGAAGCACGTTTGGCTTCAATCGGACAAATTAATGATTCAATTCTGGAGGGGCAAAGAATGGAGATGGCTTTTTTTGCAGTTGCACTAGAGCTTTTAAAGCCCGAAGCAAAACAAACTGTTCCCAAGGGGGCTTTGGACGAGGTTGGTAAATTTAGCCAAACTGATGCCGAGCGTTTTTCTTTTAATTCCGCACCTTATTTGCGAGAAGATGTTTTAGCAGAAGTAGCTTTAATTAAGGAAGCACGCGAAAATAAAAAATCGCCCAACCTACTTTATGTTCGCGATTATTCTGAATTTAAGGTTCCTCGAGAATATCAAAATGACGCTAAATTAAACAATTTTTATTTAGCAGCCAAGTGGCTCAGTTCTATTTTCCCACTTGAATATAAAACGGCCGCTTGTCCAGAATGTTTATTAGATAAAGAAGATTGGCGTTTAAGCATGACCGCTTCCAGTTTAATTGCCACAGATTTTTCCAGTCGTCCGGATTTAAAAAATCGTTGGGCAAGAGTTTATAAACTCATGGGATTCTTCAGTGGCTTAAGAGAAGAAGTTAATTATGTTGATTATCATGATGCCCTTACTTCTTTATTTGGAGTTGATTTTGATGTTGAAAAATTATTTGATGATTATAATAAGGAAGCGAACAATAATTTAGAAAAATTAAAACAAAAACTTTTAACTTATGACTACCCAATAATTAGAGGCGCGCTTGATAAAAATGATCCAGCCAATAAAGCCAAGCTTGGTTTTAAGATGCTAGCTGAACCTTATTGGCCAAATGATTATATATTTGGTCGTTTAACTTGGCCCAATGTTGGTAAGTATACCGGTGAAGAAGCCAGACCAGACAACCTAACTGCTTGTGATCCAGAACGACGAGGCACTATTGCTCGTTGTAATGGCATTTCTTATGATATTGCTAATTTAGTTAGTCCAATCAGCAATCAGGAAATTTTTACCGAGAATACCAAGTATTTAAATTACGAAGAAGAAGCCAAGAAATTGGCTAAGGAGTTAAATAATGATGCCTTATGGCACACTTCAAATTATTGGACAACAATCAGTATCATGAAAGCTGTTTTTAATGATCAGATTAAAAAACCGGCCTTCACCAACTCAATTGAATGGAAAAATAAAAATTTAAATACTGCTATTTCTGCCTGGGTTAATATGCAATTACCGCTGGAAACAGTTACTTTAACTCCGGTTTTTAGAGGACAAAGTTTAGGTAGTTTTGCTCGTTATAGTGATTATGCTTATATTGAGCCTAATTTAGAACTTATTAATGAGTTGATAGCTGTTAATAATATGATGGCGCAAATGTTTACTGCTTTAAGACTAAATGAAGAAATAGGTTCGGCTGCTCATGATATTCAAACAATTGATAAAGATTTACAAACAATCAAAAAAATAATTGTTAAAGAATTATCCGGTGAAGAGCTTAATGAAAAAGATGGTGAAGTTATCACTGATTTTGTTAGACGTTATTTAGTTACTGATCATAGCAATAAAAATAAAATTGTTCAGATTAAATTTCCAAAATATAAAATTAATCTCCGAGAAGATATTAGCCAATTAAAATTAATGGTGGTTGTTCATTTGGTTGGCAATAACCAAGTGCTTTCCGTTGGACCAGTTTGGAATAATCAAGAAAGCCGCTAATCAAGCGGCTTTTTAGAATTTGCTAAAATTTTAAACGACTTAAAATTAAAATTATTTTAAATATTTAAAAATATAAATTTCTTGATCGGCAATTTTTGACCAGCTATCAGCCGTCACTTTGGCGGCTTTTATTATTTTATCACTTTCATACCAGTATTTATTGATAACTAAATACAGTTCATTAGTTTTTGTTAGTTCCATTGCTTGATAAGCTGTTTCGCGCTCAGGTTGATTATAAACCATCTGTAAATAATATTGATATAAAGGGCCGCCCGTTGGGATGGGATAAAAATAAATTGGTCCAAGGGCACTATCGTAATAATTATTGAAACCAAAAATTTTTAAAGCAGCTGCGGAAACTTGTTGATTAGCCAAAACCACATAGTTTTCATTAGTTTTTTGGTTTTCAATTGTCTTGACTGCTTCTAAATCAAAAATACTGGTACTATAGCCACGTGAATTAAAATATTTATCAAAACGCGGATAACTCAAGTAAAGATTAATGCCTAAAAAGGAAATTCCGATTATGAACCAAGTAATTTTTACTAAAAAACGTTTATCATTTAAAATTTGTTGGAATATTTTATTTAGTAATAAAAGTATAAACGGACCCAGGAATAATAAAATAATAATTAAAATTCTTTTAGCATAACTACCTTGTTCATAAATAATTAATTCAGAAAAAGCAATTTGACTACTGAGAATAAAGCCAAAAAATAGGGAAGAAGCAATCATGAGCGCTCCCTGAATATTTTTTGCCAACGCAATTTGTTTTTTGTTTTTAAAGAAAATTACTAAGCCAGAGATAATTAAAACTAAAATTAAAATTGAGTAATTTTTTTGCAGGAGATAAGTTAAATTTAAAAGCCAATCTTCGCGGCCAGCGCTATTAAGTTTAAAAACATTTAACAGCGGAGTAATAATTGCTTCAAAATTCAGTTGGAAATTACTAATTTTTTTTCCACTGGCGAAAAAGAGAGCTAAAGGTGTTAAAAAAATGCTAAGTGTGATGGTGAGGATGTTTAAAAGATAATTATTTAATCGTTTATTAGTAGTATATTTTTTTACAATAAGCCACATGCTCCAAATTAAAGCGGGAATGCCGGCTAGAGGATGAATAGCGGCGGCGGTTAAGGCAAAAATTAAAGTTTTTATATTCGCTTCCTTATTTAATCCGCTTAAAAGAGCGAGAATGATAAAAATGTAGCTTAGATTTTGCGGAGTAGTTATTATGAATAGAGGCGTTAAAAAACTTAAAATAATAATCGTACTTAACCAAGGCGCGCCCGAATTAATTTTGGTTTCAAAAAATAATTTTTTACTCAATTTATAAATGGCTCCGGGCAAGAGCATAGCCGCCAGTAGAGTAACTAACAATTTATTTAGCAGCGCGATACTTAAACCAAGACATTTATTTAAAATAACAATGAAACCATATTGGCCTAAATAATAAGGTGTCTTGGGAGTAACAACACCGTTTTGAACAATCAAGTTAATGGTCGCTTCGTGGATAAAAGGATCAAAACCATAACCAATTTTATAGACAATGACGGCTACTATCAGGATTAAAAAATAGTGGACACTAATTAATGATAATTTAAATTTTTTAGTGAAGCTGTTTTTTAGAATTATAAACCAAAGTAGACCAGAACTTAAAATAAAAAAGAAAAAGAAACGGGGCGAAACAACTTCCCAAGGTGTAATCAGAGGACGAGCACTGCGCGCTATTAGTAGTTCAACTAAAGCTGCACCTAAAAAGATGCCCCAGGCAAGAAATAGTAAAAAATTTGCTCGCTTAAATTGCCAATTTTTTATTTCATTATTTTCCGAAGCCTCTTTTTGAACTGAATTAGGGAAATATTTGTTTAAGAAAATTAGGCTAATAATAGCCAAAAATACTGATAAAAAAATACCCAGCCAGTTAAGGGCATAAACATAGTAAATAAGAGCGCTAAAAATCATTAAAAAGGAAATAAAAAAGACAAGATTATTAGCTAATTTGCCTATTTTTCGCATTTTTAAGATAGTTTGCTGGATTTGTTTCATAATATCTTTATAATAGCAAATTCTTGCTAAAATTGGCAATTTCGGTTAACATTTAAATGATGAAAAATAAAATAAAATCAATTCCCAATATCTTAATTGTCGTTGTTCTGGCGGTAATTTTTTTTCTGGCCACCGCCAGTTTTAATTTTTTTACTCAATCAGACGATTTTTTGAAATGGACTTCACCTGATGAAACGGCCAATTATTTTTTTGCCAAACGTTTTAGTACTGGTCAAGGCTTGGCTTTTTTTGATGACGCATCTTTGGTTAGTAATAATATGGTTGCTCCACGCAGTTTTCGAGTTGATTCAGGCTGGCTTAAACCAGTTAGTTTTCTTGGTATTATTTTAATTTACGGATCACTAGGATCAATATTTGGTTCAGGAATTATTCCTTTTTTAACACCAATTTTTGCAGCTTTGGGAATAATTATTTTCTATTACTTAATCAAAAAACTATTTTCTGAGCGCGTGGCTCTAGTCTCGTCTTTTTTGTTAGCTTCTTTTCCAGTTTATATTTACTATACCGTGCGCAGCATGTTCCATAATGTTTTATTTGTTGTTTTATTGCTGGCAGGTGTTTATTTATTAATATCCGCTTGTTCACAATTATTTAAAAAACAATCTTTTCTATCTTGGAAAATAAGTGGTACTCGTTTTTGGAGTTTCTTGTTAGCATTTTTAGGTGGTGCCTTGTTTGGTTTAATGACTATTACACGAACTTCCGAGTTAATTTGGTTTTTACCGGCTGCTTTTATTGCTTGGTTATTTTATGTGAAGCGTTTAGGTTTGGCGAAATTGCTTTTAGCGCTTAGTGGTTTTATTTTTGCCTTATTACCGAGCGCTTATTTTAATCAAATTTTATATTCAGCGCCAATTTATGGTGGCTATAATGAAATGAATCGCTCGCTAGATGATTTATCACAGGCTAGTAGCGGAATTGTTAAAAAAATTTTTACCGGTGAAGGTGAATTATTAACTTATTTTGAAAGTATTTATCATAATGTTTTTTATTTTGGCTTCAAACCCCAGCAATCCTTAGAAATGGCTTGGCATTATATTGTGGAAATGTTTCCGTACTTAGCGATTGCCTTTGTTTTAGGAACTCTTATTTTAGCAATCGTAAATATTAAACGTCCACAAAAAAAATATTTAGTTTATTTTCTTGTTTTTTTAACCGTCAGCACTATTTTAATCTTTTATTATGGTAGTTGGAAATTTAATGATAATCCAGATCCAACACGCTTTACGATTGGCAATTCCTATACGCGTTATTGGTTGCCAATCTATCTAATGATGATACCTCTCGCTTCCTTGGCAATTGTTTATCTTAGTCGCTTTTTAGTTTTTAGTTTTAAAGAACCAACTTCAAAGCTAAAAAGAATTATTATGAATGGTTGGCAAGCGATATTTGTTTTATGCTTTTGTATTTTAGGCTTAGATTTTGTTTTATTTGGTTCAGAAGAAGGATTAGCAAATTTATATCACACTAATTTAGCCGAGAAGAAGGTTGTCCAAGAAGTTTTTGCCCTTACCGAACCAGAAGCGGTGATAATTACACGCTATTATGATAAATTTTTATTTCCTGATCGGCGAGTAATAATGGGTACTTTGCCAGACGTTGATATTTTAAAAGCCAGTGCCAAATTATCACCTTTTTATCCGGTTTATTATTATAATTTTTATTTGCAAGAAAAAGATGTAAATTATTTGAATGAGAAAAAATTAGCCGAATATAATTTAGAATTGAAATTGCTAAAAAGAATTAGTCATGATTTTGGTCTTTATTCTTTAACCGCGGTCAGTCCCTTAATTGAGAAAACAAATTTGCCTACTGAGTAGATTTAAAAATCTGAATATTTATCAGTTCGTTATTTTTTATATATTTTTATGAGGAAAAGATACCATATAATTACCATTGGTTGTCAAATGAATAAATCGGATAGCGAGCGTGTGGCCGCTTTTTTTGAAAACCATGGTTATCAAACAGCGTCTGATCCGCGCCAAGCCGATATTATTGTGTTAAATACTTGTGGTGTTAGACAATCAGCCGAGGATCGGGTCTATGGTTTAGTAAATCAATTACGCAAAAAAAATAAAGACGCCAAAATAGTTGTCACTGGTTGTTTAGGCAGAAGAGAGGACGTAAAACAAAGACTAAATAAATTAGCTGATTTATTTTTACCAATTAGTTCTTTTCCAGATATTTTTCAGTTATTAGCAGGTCGTTTAAAAACCAGTAAACTCAATCTTGATGAAGTGCGTTTAAAGCAAGGAGAAAAATATTTAACCATTTTGCCAAAATATCAAAGTAAGTTTAGCGCCTTTGTGCCCATCGGTAACGGTTGTAATAATTTTTGTTCTTATTGCGTGGTGCCCTACGCGCGAGGACGAGAAGTCTATCGTCCAGTCAAAGATATTTTACAAGAAGTAAAAGAATTGCTAAAAAATGATTATCGGGAAATTATTTTAATTGCTCAAAATGTTAATAGCTATAAAAGTGGCAAGGTTGATTTTCCTACTTTATTAGAAAAAATAGTAAAATTAAAAGGTGATTTTTGGTTAAGATTTTCTACCAGTCATCCTAAAGATGTTAGTCCAAAATTAATCAAAGTATTTGGTGAACAGGCTAAAATTTGTCCGCATTTTCATGTGGCAGTTCAATCCGGAGATGACAAAATTTTAAGAGCCATGAATCATAAATATACAGCTAAACATTTTAGTGATTTAGTTACAAAAATCAGACTAGCACGTCCAGGAGTTTCTATCACTACTGATGTTATTGTTGGCTTTCCCGGTGAAACAAAGGAACAATTTAATAACACGGTCAAATTATTTAAACAGCTTAAATTTGATATGGCTTATATTGCTCGTTTTAGTCCTCGTCCGCAAACCGTGGCCGCACAAATGAAAGATAATGTGACTAGAGAAGAAAAAAGAAGGCGGGAAAAAGTTTTAGAATCAGTACTGCGCCAAACCGCTTTAGAAAATAATCAAAAGTATTTAAACCAAACAGTAACTATTCTTGTTCAAGGGATTAATAAAAATAGTAATTATTATGGGCAAACCGCTAGTGCTAAGCAAGTAGTTGTGACCGGTAAATACC
>Ga0116182_1000511_pt1 | contig 43107 bp, 40 predicted proteins | sample AD_UKC077_MetaG_FD_89805 | JGI IMG/M metagenome (GOLD analysis project Ga0116182, IMG submission 89805) | Active sludge microbial communities of municipal wastewater-treating anaerobic digesters from USA - AD_UKC077_MetaG | ecosystem: Engineered > Bioreactor > Anaerobic > Digestate | place: USA...
ACCTATAATGAAAGGTCGCTTCGACAAGCTCAGCGACCGAGTATGTCGCATTATTCACGCAGGCTATGTTTTCAATGTTCAGACGCATGCATTGTGTCTATACACCCAAATCTCTCACACCATCACGTTCAACGCTTCATTAATTGTTTTTTTGTCATGTACTAAAAAACATTTTTTTAAATCTCTTTTAAGCTTATAAACTATGTACTTACTCGGAGCAGGCGGACACGCCAAAGTAATTATTGATATACTAACAGCACAAGGAATTGATATTCTTGGATTATTTGATAATGATGAAAACATTAAAGAGTTATTAGGCTATCCTGTTTTTACGACTGATGAAATAATTTCACCTATAATTATTTCAATAGGAGACAATAAAAAAAGAAAAACAATTGCTGAACGTATAACTGCTGAATTCATAACTGCTATTCATCCCTCTGCCGTTGTATCTAAATATTCGCATCTTGGTGAAGGAACTGTTGTGATGCAGAACGCAGTTGTACAAACTTCTTGTCAGATAGGAAAACATTGTATTATCAATACATCGGCTTCCATTGACCACGACTGTGTTATAGGAAATTATGTACATATTTCCCCTAATTGTGCGGTGTGTGGAAATGTAACTATTGGAGAAGGTACTTGGGTAGGAGCAGGAAGCGCTATTATTCCAGGAGTAACTATCGGTAAATGGTGTGTGATTGGGGCAGGTTCTATAGTAACCAAAAATATTCCCGATTACTCTTTGGCTTCAGGAAATAGGTGCAGAATTATAAAATCGTTAATGTAATAAGAAACAACTAACGGATCAAAAACTGATTAACCACAAATTTTATGTATATTTGCATTTCAATTGCACGAATGTATAAACATGATTGAAAGACAACTTGCACATACTCTTAAAAAGCGATTAAATAAATTTCCTATACTCACGCTTACGGGACCTCGCCAATCAGGAAAAAGCACTTTACTTAAAAAATATTTTCCTGATTACGAATACATTAATTTAGAAAGATTAGATTACCGTAATTTGATAATGAATGACCCCATTGGTTTTCTAAAGAGTCAAGAAAAGAGTATCATTTTTGACGAAGCTCAACAAGTGCCCGAATTGTTTAATTACTTACAGGTAGTCTCTGATGAAAAAAACAGAGCCGGACAATATATTCTATCAGGTTCGCAAAGTTTTTTGATGAACGAGCGCATATCTCAATCACTGGCAGGCAGAACAAGTATAAATCACCTTTTCCCTTTCGATATATCAGAAATAGGGCTACGAGAAACGGTTTTTGATACTATTTACACAGGTTTTTATCCTCGAATATACGACTTCAACATTGAGCCTGAAGAATTTTATCCCCCTTACATTCAAACCTATATAGAAAGGGACGTAAGAACTCTGAGATCGGTTGAAAACCTAACAACTTTTACTCGATTTCTTGCTCTATGCGCAGGACGGATTGGGCAGACACTGAACCTAACTTCTTTAGCAAACGATGCAGGAATATCTGTCAATACAGCAAAATCTTGGCTGTCGCTATTAGAAGCAAGTTTCATTATTTTTCAACTACAACCATACTACAAAAATTTCAACAAACGGTTGATTAAATCACCGAAAATATACTTTTATGATACCGGAGTTGTTTGTTCGTTACTAAACATCCAATCGGCTAAGATGCTCCTATCACACTACTTGTACGGAGCCTTGTTTGAAAATCTTGTTATCGCTGAAATTATTAAACTACAATCACATAAAGGACACAATAGAAAAAATACGTATTACTGGCGCGACAACAACGGAGTCGAAATTGACTGTATAATAGAAAGAGAAAATGGAAAGTTACACCTAATTGAAATTAAAGGTGGCGCCACCATCAATAAAGATTACATGAAAAACCTAAAATCTTTTCCTATTATAGAATCAGACGTTGAAAAGCATATTATATACACTGGGGACAACTCTTTTACAATAGGAGATGTTGAGATAAATGGCTGGAATTATTTTAGTAAAGTACTTGAGCAATTATCCGAAAAGTAACTGATAGTGAATTAAAAACGAGTCTTATAATCCGGGACGTTTACATTATAACATAGCAATAGAAAATTTACTCTCCTTCAGACAAAAATCAGTTCCCTGAATCAAACTTATTGCTATTTTTTTAGATTTAGGTGTTATCGAAAAATATAGTTCAGGCATTAAACACATTATTTCTTTTTGCTTTGATTACGGACTACCCTCTCCAACGTTTGAGAATTTATCGGACGGATTCAAGGTCACCCTACATGCTAATCCCTTATTAATCATATTATAAAATATTTTCATCATCGCTTTCAATATGCGAAAAAAAACATACATAATTGCCAAAAGAGCGTTCGACTTCTCTGTCTCTTTCATTTGTTTGATTATTTTTTCCCCATTGTTAATTTTAGTCTCGATAATACTTCTTCTGTCAGGAGAACATTTAGTTTTTTTCTGTCAAGAGAGAATTGGCTATAGAAACAAACCCTTCAAACTAATTAAATTTGTTACCATGACAAAGGAGAGCGGAAAAGAGAGCGGGAAAAATCTCACCACTACGCCCGGAGACAAAAGAGTTTTACCTGTTGGAAAAATTTTACGAAAAACAAATATTAATGAACTACCTCAACTAATTAATATACTCAAGGGAGAATTGTCCTTTGTAGGACCCCGACCACTTTTATACTCGGGATGGCTAAGATACCCCGAACATATTCGTTCAAATATTTACAATGCAAAACCCGGTCTGACAGGCATTGGCTCAGTTGTTTTTAGCGATGAGCCCTCATTTGTTGCTTCACGTAAAGAGGACCAACTTACCGTCTATACTCAAATAATAGCGCCTTACAAAGGCGAATTGGAAATGTATTACCAAAAACATGCTTCAATGATAACTGATTTTAAAATCATATTTCTTACCGCATGGGTAATTCTATTCCCTAAAAGTAAACTTTATAACAAATTCTTTAAAAACCTGCCTCAACTTAAAGCCTGAAAATATTTTTGATGCTTAAACGTATCTGTGTTTGTCTTTTAATCACACTAACTGCTGTACTCATTATTGTGATATATATGGGACGTTTCCTTATAGTCGAAAGCCCTTTAGAAAAAGCCGATGTTGTTCTGCTTTTCCTCGGAGGAGGGCAATATAAAGAAGTTACTGATTACTTAAAGGAAGGTTGGGCAAAAAAAACTGTCTTTTCGTCAACAGAACGAAATTCTGTATCTGGCTCAGAATTTAAGGGCGAAAAAATGTATTCCTCTACAGCAGAAACTGTATTATATATTAGAAAAGAGAGTATTAACGACACCTCTATAGTCGTCTTGCACAATTTGGTCACAAATACCGCAGACGAAGCCTCCTCTTTTGTTAAATATCTTAAGCAAAACCCACAAATAGAAAAATGTATAGTTGTTTCAAACAATTTTCATATGCGCCGAATTAAAATCTTTCTAAATTGGTTTTGTAAAAAAGAGGGCGTTAATGTTAAGTTTATTTACAGACCTGTACACAGTAAAATCCTCAAACCAGTCGGTTGGTGGAAAAACAGTGCAAGTAAAAAATTTGTGATTTCTGAATATTTAAAAATAGTTAACTTCTTTTTTATAGATAAACATCGATTTTATTAATTCTATTTTGCATGCGATATATTGTTTCCCTATTGGTTACACCTCTTTTTATCTTTATTATATTAATTGTCATTTCGTTAGTATTGAACAACAGAAAGAAGTTTAGATGGTCAAATGCTATATTTATTTCTGCTTTCGCATGGCTTTTTATTATCACTACACAGTTACTGTCAGATTATCCTACCGCTTTTTTAGAGAAAAAATATGCACCATTAATCATTGTCCCCGACTCCGTGCTACTCCAAGAAACACACGTTTTAGTCTTAGGAGGTGGTCACGAAAATGACCTCACTTTGCCATATCGAGAACAACTGACCAATTTAGCCTATGGTCGCCTTATTGAAGGCATTCGGATATATAAACAGATACCAAACTGCAAGATTATTACTTCAGGCTATAATGCAGATCAAATTATGCCACAAGCCGAAGTTTTGAAACAAGCTGCTTTAGAAAACGGAATACCAGACAGCGTAATTATAGCTATAAGCGAACCTTGGAACACTAAAAGCGAAGCCTTTGAGTACAAAAAACGATTTGGCACAAAATATAATCTAATATTAGTTACAGACGCTATTCATATGCACCGCTCACTACATCACTTCAAAAATTGTGGTCTAAACCCATTACCTGCCCCAGTCAACTTTATTGTTAAAAAATCTAGCATGCCTTTCTATAAAAAAATCGTACCTTCGGGCAAAAATCTGTCCAATGTTGAACGAACAATGCACGAATACATTGGACTTTTGTGGGCATATATTGGTGGTAATTAGCCGTTTATAATGTAACTGCCAAAACTAAAATTAATTCTATGACACGTTACTCTAAAATAGTTGATTTTATTCGCGAAACATTCCAAGAACCAACTGGTTTTATTCCTTTACACGACCCTCGTTTCATTGGTAATGAGCGTAAGTATTTGACGGATGTAATGGATTCAAACTTTGTCTCAAGCGTTGGCGAATATGTTGCAAAATTTGAACAACTGTGCGCCCAATATACAGGCGTTAAATATGCTGTAGCAGCAGTAAACGGAACGGCAGCTCTGCATATAGCCTTAATCGTCGCAGGAGCCAAAGCCAACGAAGAGGTTATAACACAATCTGTTACATTTATTGCAACAGCAAATGCCATTTCATATACGGGCTCACATCCTGTTTTTATAGATGTTGACAAGGATACAATGGGAATGTCGCCTGAAAAGCTGTCCAATTTTCTGAATAAAAACTGTGAAATCAAGGCTGACGGGTTCACATACAACAAAAACACAGGTCGAAAAATAGCAGCATGCTTGCCAATGCACACCTTCGGACACCCTGTTAGAATAGATGAGATCGTAGAAATTTGCAACAAATTTAATGTCCCGTGTATCGAAGATGCTGCAGAAAGTCTCGGAAGCATCTATAAAAACCGTCATACAGGTAGCTTTGGTTTGTTAGGCACTCTGAGTTTTAACGGCAACAAAATAATTACAACCGGAGGTGGCGGTATGATTCTAACCAACAACGAACAACTTGCCAAACAAGCTAAACACCTTACAACTCAAGCTAAAAAACCTCATAAATGGGAGTTTGTTCACGACCAAATAGGGTACAACTACAGGCTTACAAACATTGCAGCAGCTCTTGGCTGTGCACAAATTGAGCAACTGTCACTTTTTGTTGAAAAGAAACGCGAACTCGCACTCAAATATCAGAATTTCTTTAAAAACACCGATTTCAATTTCTTTACAGAACTCAAAGATGCTAAATCAAACTATTGGCTTAATGCGCTGATATTGAAAGATATAAATGAACGAGACGAGTTCCTAAACTACACAAATCAAAACGATATAATGACACGTCCCTTATGGGAATTGATGAACCGCTTGCCAATGTTCAAAAACTGTGAGAAAGGTAATCTTGAAAACTCAGAGTGGCTGGCAGATAGAGTTGTTAATTTACCAAGCAGTGTAATTATCCCCGGATATAAAAACAACCATACTAACCCTTTGACAAAATAAAACAATGATACGTTTCAACTTAGAAAACTTTATCAGTCAATACGTTACCAAGCGCAACGAGAGCTTGCTAAAAACCGACCTTGAAAAATTTAACAAACAGCTGTCGGAAAGATTAACCAACAAAAATGTTTTGGTTATTGGTGGAGCAGGAACCATCGGCTCATGGTATATCAAGGCACTTTTAAAATTCAAAATTGCCAAGCTAATCGTTGTTGACATAAACGAAAACGGGCTTACTGAACTTGTACGCGACTTGCGTAGTTCTACACAATATCATATTCCTAACGACTTTATAACTTATCCAGTAAATTTTGCCGACCCTGTTTTTGAAAAAATACTGAAACATCACGGACCCTTTCAAATAGTGGCAAACTTCGCAGCGCACAAACACGTTCGGAGCGAGAAAGATATTTTTTCAATCGAGGCAATGATCGAAAACAATGTTCTTAGAGCACAACGACTTATTGAACTGATTTCAAAATCGAATGTTGAACACTTTTTCTGTGTCTCAACCGATAAAGCTGCAAACCCTGTAAACATCATGGGTGCAACCAAAAAACTTATGGAAGAACTAATTATGGCTTACTCCAAAACCATTCCCATTACTACCGCTCGATTTGCAAATGTTGCTTTCTCAAATGGAAGTCTTCCGTTAGGATTTCTCGAACGATTTGCAAAAAAACAACCTTGGTCGTGTCCAAAAAATATTAGACGTTTTTTCGTGTCGCCACAAGAATCGGGTGAACTGTGTCTGATAGCCTCTATTCTCGGTAGTTCTGGCGATATCTTCTTCCCGAAATTAGACCCAGAAACGGATATGATCCCTTTCGACGAAATTGCGATAGACCTACTTAAAACATTAGGCTACACCGCCGATATATGCAAAACTGAAAGCGAAGCAAGGGAAAAATCACTGTTGTTAAACGAAAACTCAAAAAGCTATCCCATCTACTTTTTTGAATCCGATACATCTGGTGAAAAACCTTTCGAGGAGTTTTATACAGAAAAAGAGGAACTCGATATAGATACATTCCACGCATTAGGTGTAGTTAAAAACTCAAAAAAACGCTCTGTCGAGGAAATCAACCAGATAATAAAATCGTTGCGTACAGTTTTTGATAAACCTACTTCCGATAAATCTGAAATCGTCACGGCTCTTAAATCATATCTTCCTAACTTTGACCATATCGAAACAGGCAAAGGTCTTGATTCCAAAATGTAAATCTTAACGCTCTATGTACAAGTTTTTTAAACGTTTGTTAGATATTATTATATCGCTACTGGCAATTATTATTTTGTCGCCTCTATTGTTGCCCGTAATAATTATTTTACTTTTAACAGGCGAACACTACGTTTTCTACAAACAAAAACGCATTGGATACAACAATAAACCGTTTAAAATCTGGAAGTTTGCCACGATGCTTAAAAATAGTCCAAACATAGGAACAGGTAGTATAACATTGAAAAACGACCCCCGCGTATTTCCATTTGGCAGATTTTTACGAAAAACGAAAATAAACGAATTACCACAAGTTTTTAACGTATTGCTCGGCGATATGTCTATTGTCGGACCGCGTCCACTTATGGAAATCGATTTTTTACGGTATCCCGAAGAGATGCAAAAAACAATTTATAAATCAAAACCCGGAATAACCGGTATTGGATCAATTATTCTACGTGATCAAGAAACCTTGCGTAGCAAATTCCAAAAAGATGGTGTTGAAAACTTTGAAAACGCGTTAGCCCCTTTCAAAGGAGAGCTTGAAATGTGGTATCAAAAAAACGCCTCTTTTTGTATCGATATGAAAATCATATTCTTAACCGCTTGGGTAATTATATTCCCCAAAAACAACCTCACCTACAAACTACTTCCCAACCTTCCTCCTACTCCACCTGAATTTTCCCTAATCTAATTGACTCTATTTGAGCACTTTTACTTTTATTCTCATCATAAACGTCTGAATTGATATTTATTGGCAGTTTATGACAAGCTGTCCAATTGGTATAAGTTATATTCAAAGTATCGTTATTACCCTTAGTATCTTGGGAATGATAGATAAATGATGCTCCACGAAACTCCTCTTCAACAAGATTTAGTTGCTGTATCATAGTTCCCATAGCCCCGTCTAATACGAGGATTTTTTGTTTTAATTGTCTGATAAGCAACTAACTATTTTCAACTTTACAAACTTTCTCCTTTTAACTTTTAACTTTTAACTTATATAATTGCTATTTTTGGCTTTTATTTTTTTTTAAAAAGAGCAAAATCTAACAAATGAATTTAGAAGAAAATACCTCAGGAAATAGTTTTGAGTACGATGATTACAAAGGAATACGTACCTTTGTCGAAAACAGATACAATCTTTTTTTAAATAACAACAACAGTGTTCAATCCGCTAATATTGAGCAATATTCAGTAAAAAATCAAGTCGGCAAGGTGGCTGAATATCTAAATGAAATTAGCAAATAGCTATGCCACAAACAAACCAAAATAAAAATCTAAGCAATCTCGCTAAATCAACAGAAACCAACGATACTGTTGATAATTTGTTGACACAGACGTCAGACATACCCGTTTATGATGTTTTAGCCAAAAAACAGTTTGCTTCGCCCGATAAAATCGAACTTATCAAGGAGTCTTTTATATTAACACCTTTAAAAGCTGTAAATAAATGTGTCTCTTTTAAAGAATACGACCCTATTACAAATAAAATAATTAGATCAGAAAACAGAGAACTGAAGGATATAAAACCAAAAAAAACTACCACTCCAACAGAAAAAATAGCAACCCCGACAAAAAAAGTAACAGACATTGATAAAGCAGACACTGTCGAATTAACAAAAAACTATCAGTTTACTTTTGATATATTTTCTAACAAAATCACTAAGGAGGGAGACACGCCGCAACATACTATTTTTCCTATTATAGAGTCCACTCAAAAAACTGATACTCACTTTGTTAGCGAACATCTTATTAACAGACGGCCAAAATCAGAGATAAAACAGTTTACCAATGTCGATTGGGTTACAGGATTTAATATCATTGTTCTTATTCTTATTGTATATATTAGAGTTGTTTTTGGCAAGTTTTTTAAACCAATGTTCCAATCTACACTTGTATATAACTTATCTGTCCGCGTTTTTAATGAAAAAAACTTAGTCTTAAACCGATTTTTTAATATCCTAAACACTCTTTTCTTAATAGCTCTGCCAGCCTTTATGGCGCTATCTTTAGATTTTTATGGGTTTAGAATTTACAATTTTAATTTTTGGCAACACTATTTGATCTTTTTAGCTCTGCTCTTTGTTATCATATTTATAAAAAAGGCTATAAGCCTATTTATAGGTTCGTTATTTCGTATAAATAATGTTATTGCAGAGTACACATTCCAAGGAAATCTGTTTCTTAAAATTTCGGGTCTGCTGATAATTCCAATAATAATTATTATTCCTTACATGCCAGAAAACGTTGTAGAATTTTTTATTATAGCCGTTGTTATAGTTTTATTACTATTCTATTTTATACGAATTCTTCGTTTATTTTCAATTACAATTCGCAAAGGATTTTCTATTTTCTATTTGATTTTGTATTTTTGCACTTTGGAAATTGGTCCCTGCTTAGTTATTTTTAAAATGCTTAGTAATTCAATTTAAAATTGGCAGGACATTAAATTTAAAAAGTTAAAGCCTTGAAAATCAAACGAATTTTAGTATCTCAACCTGCTCCCGAGACAGAGAAAAACCCATATTCAGAGCTTGCAGAAAAACATGGGATTGTATTCGAATTTCGACAGTTTATTCGCGTTCAAGGCGTTTCTGCCAGAGACTTTCGCAAGGAACGAATAAATTTTCAAGATTATGGAGCTATAATTTTCACATCACGCGTCGCCGTAGATCACTATTTTCGCTTATGTGAAGAATTACGATTCTCGGTTCCAGATTCGATGAAATATATGTGTATTTCAGAGTCAGTTGCCGTTTATTTGCAAAAATATATTGTTTACAGAAAACGAAAAATCTCTTTCGGAAACGGACAATTTGAAGATTTGATTAAAACAATACAAAAAAATAAAAACGAAAACTTTTTAGTTCCTCTTTCTGATATACACAACCAAGAGATACCAAACCGACTTAAGGAAGAGAAAATAAAGTTTCAATCAGCTGTTTTATACCACACTGTTTCAAGCGATTTATCAGATCTTAATTTAGACGACTACGATGCCATGATATTCTTTTCTCCCGGCGGAATAGCCTCTTTGTTTGAAAATTTCCCCAATTTTGTTCAAAACAACAAAATTCTCGGAGCTTTCGGACCTACTACACATACAGCCATGCGTGAGGCAGGTCTTACACTCAATATTGAAGCGCCAACGCCAGAAGCTCCTTCAATGATTATGGCTATCGACCGTTATATTACAGAAGTTAACAAAAAGAAGTAGAGACATATTCAAAGCTTTGATTTTCAACCTATTAAGCACAAATCAATAATTGTTAATTGATAATTGCCAGTTGTTAATTGAACTCTACTATTGCTTTTTGCTGTAAAAAATACTATTTTTGTAAATTCTTATAGTATATTCATTTTTCAGTACTATTAGTAATCATATCTAACAACTTTATTTGTATATCGGGGTGCGAGAAGATAAACAATCTGTAAGGCGATTACACACATCATATATAACCACGATAGTTTCAATAACTTTGGTTCTTCTCTTGTTAGGAATAATGGGCTTTTTAATTATCAATGCCCGAAAAATCAGCGTACACGTAAAAGAAAACATAGGAATAAGCATTATTTTGCACGAAAATGTAAAAGAAGCTGATATTTTACGTCTGCAAAAAGGCTTTGAAACACAGTCGTATGTGCGTTCAACTCGATACATAAGCAAAGAACAGGCCGCAAAAGAATTACAGGAAGATTTGGGTGAAGATTTCGTCCAATTTATCGGACACAATCCTCTTCCGGTTTCAATAGAGATTAAGCTTACAGCAGAATACGCAAACAATGACTCAATAAAAGTCATCGAAAACAAGTTAAAAACATCTGACCAAATAAAAGAGGTGTGGTATCAAAAAAATCTGATTGCCCAAGTTAATGACAATATTCACAAAATTAGCCTCATAATTTTAGGATTTGCATTAGTACTGTTTTTCATATCATTAGTGTTGATTAACAATACAATACACTTGGCAATCTATTCTAAACGATTTTTAATTAAAACCATGGAATTGGTGGGCGCCACCAAACAATTTATATTAACGCCCTTTATTAGAATTGGTGTTTCTCACGGTATAATTAGTGGGCTTTTTGCAATAATACTATTAAGTGGCATTATATACGTAGGAAACAAGCAATTTCCTGAATTACATATATTCGATAATTTTACATTAATATCAATATTATACGCATTTGTTATAATTTTAGGTGTAACTATTAGCTTGCTCTCTACTCTGTTTGCAGTTAATAAATATCTAAAAATCAACACAGATAAACTATATTTTTAACATATAAAATGAAAAGGGACAAGGTAAAAGGGACAAGGGACAAGTAGAGACGGCACAAGCGCCGTCCACCCAAAAGCCGTAAGGCTTTAAACTTGTACCTTACTCCTTTACTTTCTAATTTTAAAATTAACCGAAAAAATTATAGACATATGAAGGAAGAAGATTTTGCTATCTCGCGTAAAAACTCACGACTTTTACTATTAGGATTTGGCATAGTTGTTTTAGGATTTATTTTGATGATAGGAGGGGCTCCTACATCGCCAGATGTTTGGTATCCAAACAACGACCCAAGCCAAACACCCGAAATGTTTTCGTTTGTAAGAATTACCCTTGCTCCTATTATAGTTATAGCCGGGTTTGTATTTAACATTTGGGTAATTATGCGGAAACCGATTAACAATGAACAATAAACAATGTGCAATTAGTAATTATAAGTGGGTATTAGAAAGCAAGAATGTTGTGAAAGATAAAGCGTTTGATCCTATTTTTTATGATACCGACAAACCATGTAATGTCAATTGAAAATTTTATAAAAGTCCTATCTTTTATAAAATTACAGTCGATACAAAACGTTATTCTCAAACATTATAAACTAAACCAATAAATTATAACTCTCTTATTTATAATTGTTAATTGCACATTGCTAATTGATAATTGATATAAACTATGGATATTTTAAAGGCTATTATTTTGGGCGCTATTCAGGGAATTACCGAATTTCTACCCATATCGAGTTCTGGGCACCTAAAATTAGGAGAAGCTCTGCTTAATACAAGTAGCGAAGATAGTCTAATGTTTACTGTATTAGTCCACGGCGCAACGGTTTTAAGCACATTAGTGGTTTTTAGAAAAGATATTTTAGAAATTTTTAAAGGACTTTTTAAATTTCAATGGAACGAAGAAACTAAATACACCGTAAAAATTTTTATATCCATGATTCCTGTTGCCATCGTTGGGTTGTTTTTTAAAGATTATGTAGAAAATATTTTTGAAAGCAAAAGTGTTGCTTTTATTGGATATATGCTGTTGATTACAGCTGCATTACTCTTTTTTGCATGGCTAAACAAAAGCGAAAAAAATAGAAAAGAGGTTGGATTTTTCAATTCCCTTATAATAGGAATTGCACAAGCAATTGCCGTCATTCCCGGTATCAGCAGAAGTGGCGCAACAATTGCAACAGCGCTTATTTTAAAAATTGATAGAGCTAAAGCTGCAAAATTTTCCTTTCTTATGGTAATAATTCCAATACTTGGCGAAAACTTCTTAGATCTAATAAAAGGCAATATTTCAACAGCGGCAACACCAACATCATCGCTTATTGCAGGATTTATTACGGCATTTGTCATCGGATTACTCGCCTGTAAGTTTATGATAAAAGTGGTAACAAAAGGACGATTGCACTATTTTGCAATATATTGTGCAGTAGTCGGTCTTTCTGTTATACTATTTATGTAATTTATTTAATTTAAAAACCTGTTATTAACTCTCTTAATAATCTGGGCTTAATGTATAGCGCTAATATTAACACTGTTAAAACCAATTTAATCAATGGCGAAACCCTTCTTTTCGACAAGCCGTACAAATGGACCTCATTTGATGTTGTCAACAAAGTAAAATGGACAATAAGTAGATCACTTAAAATTAAAAAACTTAAAATTGGTCACGCTGGCACATTAGACCCTTTAGCAACAGGATTGTTAATATTATGCACCGGGCAAAAAACAAAAACTATTGAAGCAATTCAAAATCAACCGAAAAAATATATTGCAACTATAAGTCTTGGAAATACAACTCCATCTTACGACCTTGAAACACCAATAAACCAAACGTGGTCAGTTGATAATATTAGCGAAAGTGGTGTACTTTCGGTGTTAAAAAAACTAACAGGCGCTATTTTGCAAGAACCACCACTATTCTCTGCAAAGTGGGTAGATGGTGTAAGAGCTTATGATTTAGCACGAAACGGAGACTCTAAAAAACTTGAACCTGTTGAAGTAACTATTTATGAGAACAAACTTTTAGAATATTCACAAAACGAAATAAAATTAGAGATACTATGTTCTAAAGGAACGTATATCAGAGCAATAGCCCGCGATATAGGGATACTGCTCAATAATGGGGCATATTTAAAAGAGCTTCAACGAATTGAAATAGGAGATTTTAAATTAAGTAACGCTCAAGATATTGAATCTTTCTGTAATAAGATTAAACAATTAACAAACACACAATAAAATCAAATCCTTTCTGTTAATAACTTTTAAAACATATATAGTATGAAGTTATCGCAATTTCAATACACCTTGCCAGACAAACTAATTGCTTTAAAACCTACACACGATCGTGATGAATCACGGTTAATGATAGTAAACAGAGCTACCGGCGAGATAGAACATAAAATTTTTCGTGAAATCTTGGATTATTTTAAAGAAAACGATCTCTTAGTATTTAACGATACTAAAGTATTTCCTGCAAGACTACACGGAACCAAAGAGAAAACAGGCGCAGACATTGAAGTCTTTCTCTTGCGTGAACTCAACCGTGATCAACGATTATGGGACGTTTTAGTCGATCCCGCTCGTAAAATTCGTATCGGAAATAAACTATATTTCGGCAAAGATAGCGAGTTGGTTGCAGAAGTTATTGATAATACTACATCACGTGGCAGAACACTACGTTTTTTATTTGACGGTACACATGAAGAATTTAAAAAAATTCTATATAAACTCGGAGAAACTCCGCTTCCAAAATTTATCAACCGAGAAGTAGAACCCGAAGATTCTGAAAGATACCAAACAATATTTGCAACTCACGAAGGCGCTGTTGCCGCTCCAACAGCAGGAATGCATTTTAGCAGAGAGCTGTTAAAACGTTTTGAAATACTCGGAGCTAAACGAACATTTATAACCCTACACGCTGGCTTAGGAAATTTCAGAGAAGTGGAAGTAGAAGATCTTACCAAACACAAAATGGATTCTGAACAAATCGTTGTCAGTAATGATACCGTTGAAATGGTATGTGCAGCTCATAGAAATAAAAATAGTGTTTGCGCCGTAGGCACAACAGTTCTTAAAACTCTTGAAACGGTTACAACAACACCCGGTAATATTAAAGCCTTTGAAGGTTGGACAAACAAATTTATTTTCCCCCCATATGAAGTTACTATTGTTGATAAATTAATATCAAATTTCCATCTCCCAAAATCAACACTGTTGATGATGGTGGCAGCTTTTGGTGGTTATGATATTATTATGAATGCATACGACTTAGCAATTAAAGAGAAATATAGGTTTGGTTCGTATGGAGATGCGATGTTGATTATTTAACTGTTGTAAAGTCGTAAAAATGAGTAGTTTATTAATTTTACTACTCATTTTTTTGTTTTATTAAATTGTAATACCAATTATAATTTTAAAATAGTCCAATCTTTTTAAAATTTTACAATTGTAAATACCGATGTTACAGATACATAGTCCAAACTTCGCTATCACTCTTTTGGACTATAGTAGCCGTCCAATCGGTATAAAACAATCACTAACCAAAACAATTTTTATTGCATAAACTTTATTGTTAAATTTTTAACAACAAAATGTTAAGTTTTTGTGAATAAAAAATTAAAAAGTTAATTTGTATTTTTCCAAAACTTATATATCACAAAGAATTTTTTCTTATGCAAAATATTTATTGTCTATTTATTTAATTTTATCAACCAATTTTTAATGGTTTTAGAACTAAAAAATATGCTTTAACGTAAAAAGTATTAAAAAACTAACTTTATTAACAGTTGTGAATATAAATATTAAATTATTAATTTTAAGAGATTTTATAAATCGCCTGTTGTTAATTCCCATTTAATAAAATATTAAAACGATATTTGCAATATATTTTTATAAAAATTATCAACGTTATTAACATTATATAATCATCATCATAATATTAAAATTTTAAAAATTATTTTTTTATAATATATAATGAAATGTTTAAAAATGGATTTATAGAAGAAGAGCTTCCACACGGAATCGATTTAGTTAAAGAAATCAATAAACTTAAAAAAGAGAAAAATGCAATTATATTAGGGCATTATTATCTCTCTCCTGAAGTTCAAGATATATCCGATTTCCTTGGTGATAGCTTAGCTCTTTCGTTAGAAGCAAAGAATACTGCTGCTGACGTAATAGTCTTTGCTGGCGTTAAGTTTATGGCTGAGACAGCAAAAATATTAAACCCATCGAAAAAAGTTTTAATTCCTGATTTAAACGCAGGTTGTTCATTATCTGATAGTTGTAATCCAAAAGATTTTAAAGAGTTTATTTTAAAATACCCTAATCATAAAGTTATTACTTATATAAATAGCTCAACAGATATTAAGGTATTATCTGACATTATCTGTACGAGTAGCAATGCCGTAAAAATAGTTCAAAGTGTTCCAGAAAATCAAAATATAATTTTCGCTCCAGATGAAAATTTAGGTAGATATGTTGAAAAGATTTCTGGCAGAAAAATGGTTTTATGGAATGGAGCGTGTCATGTTCATAAGCGATTTAGTATATCGAAAATTTTACAATTAAAACAAGATAATCCTTATGCATTAGTAGTTGCTCATCCTGAATGTCCCCAAGATATAATCCAACTCTCTGATTTTGTGGGAAGTACATCAGCGCTTTTAGATTTTGTTACAATTAATTCTGCAAATAGTTTTATTATTGTAACAGAACCTGGAGTAATTCATCAAATGCAGTTGAAAAACAAAAATAAACTTTTTATTCCAGCGCCTCCTGAAAATTCAATTTGTTCTCATAATGAATGTAACTATATGAAATTAAATAATTTAAAAAATATTTATTTAACTCTTAAATACGAGCTTCCAGAAATTAATATTTCAGAGGATATAAGAATTAAGGCTCTAAAGCCATTAGAAGAGATGATTAAATTGAGTTAATAGCTATTAAATGAATCAATTTAAAAAATTAGCTGGACAAACCGCAATTTACGGGTTAGGTTCAGTTATTCCAAGAATATTAAATTATATTCTTTTAACACCTTTTTATACACGTGTTCTAAATTCGGTTGCCGATTATGGAACACACTCCTATCTCTATTCTTTTAGCGCTTTTATTATAATCCTTTTAACTTTTGGAATGGAAACAACTTTTTTCCGTTATGCCAAAAACAGAGGAATAGAGAATGTATTTACAACATCATTTTATTTTTTATTCACTAATGCGTTTATTTTTAGTTTATTAGTTTTGATATTTCAAGTCGATATTGCTAACCTAATTGGAATTAATAATGTTAAATATTTATGGTATTTTGTTGGAATTATATTTTTTGATGTTGTTACTGCAATACCATTTTCTGCTCTAAGATATAATGAGAAAGCAAAGACATTCGCTCTTTTAAAAATTGTTAATATAATTATCAATATCATTATCAACCTTATCTATTTATGGTTAATACCTCTATTAATAAAAAATTATGGATTTAATTTCGATAGATTCTTTTCTCAAGATAATCTACTTGAATATACATTTAGAGCAAATGTAATTGCCAGTTTTTGTACTTTTCTTTTGCTTATACCTCATACAAAATCCTATTTTAAAAAGTTTCAGTTTCCACTATTCAAAGAGATGATTTTTTACTCTTTTCCTATTATGATTAGCGGAATTTTAGGTATGATAAATGAAGTTGCTGATAAAATTTTATTAAAATATCTTCTACCAAAAGATGTTGTAGCATTTGAGCAAATTGGCATTTACGCAGCAAACTATAAATTAGCTGCCCTAATAACAATTTTTAATTCGATGTTTAGATATGCACTTGAGCCCTTTTTCTTTAAAGTGTATGGTAATAAAGATAGTAAAGATATATATGCTTTGATATCAAAATATTATCTAATTTTTGGAACCTTCGTTCTTTTGGTAATAGTTTTATATATTGATATTTTTAAATTTTTTATAGGCTCAAAATATCACGAAGGATTACATATAGTACCCATTATTTTATTCTCTAATTTAATTTTTGGTTTATATTACACAATGGGTGTTTGGTATAAGGTTATCGATAAAACCTATTTTTCAGCTTATTTTTCATTAGTTGGCGCTGTTTTAACAATTCTTGGCAACTATCTGTTAATTCCAATTTTCGGTTATACGGGTTCTGCCTTGGCAACATTGATATGTTATAGTGTAATGTTATTTTTAACAATATATTATGAAAGAATCCATTACAGGATCAACTATGATTTTAAATTTATGGTAAATCTTATTTTATTTTCACTGTTAATTGTTATATTGAGCTATTTTGTTAAAATAGAGAGCATTTATATAAAATTTCTATTTAGTTCTGTTTTAATATTAGGTTATGTTATCTTTGTAATTTTGTCAAACAGAGAGATAAAAGATATTGTTTCAAATTATGTTAGAAGTAAAAATTCAAGTAGTTGATGGAGCTATTTTGCCAGAATATAAGACTAGTGGCAGCTCTGGAATGGATTTATTCGCTTTTCTTCCTGAAGGAAGTATTAGTATTAATCCAAATCAGACAAAATTGATAAAAACAGGCATATTTATCGAACTTCCTGATAATTATGAAGCACAAGTCCGTCCACGTAGTGGTTTAGCTTTAAAACACGGTATTACAGTCTTAAATTCACCAGGAACAATTGATACTGACTATCGAGGCGAAATAGGAGTAATTTTAATTAACCATTCAAATACTATTTTTACCGTAAATAATGGAGATAGAATTGCACAGATCGTTTTTTCAAAGTTCGATAAAGCAAAAATTAATGTTGTAGATTCTTTAAATTCAACAGAAAGGAACGATGGCGGTTTTGGTCATACAGGAATTTAATAAGCAATTAATGAACAAGATTAATACAAATATTTGTAAGGTTGTTTTATATAGCTTGCTCTTTCTTTTTTCTTGTACATCTTCAAGGAAAAGTAGTAAAGAATTAGTTCATATACCCGATCCAAAATTTAAAAGTTATATAATTGATTCCAAGATTAAAAGCCTCTATAGCGATTTGACAAAAGCTAAAGATGCTTTAAATACTGTGATTAACGCTGATTCATGTCACGCAACTGCACATTACGAGTTAGCTAAAATATCATTATTTGAGAAAGATTATGAGACGGCTCTTTTTCATGCAACAAAATCATATGAACTAAATCCCGAAAATACTTGGTTCACAAAGCTATATATTAATGTATTAGAGTTAAATAATCAAACCAAAGATATTCCAAATATTTATGAAGATTTATTAAAAAAAGACTTTTCCAACTTAGAAACATGGTATGAATACTTCTCTTTTTTAGATAGACAGGAAAAGTATAAAGAGTTAACACAGAAGCTTATACAATTTGAAAAATATTTTGGTCTCAGTGATGATATAATTTTAAATCGTTACCAAACACTTCTTAAACAAAGAAAGTTCAAAGATATACCAAAATACCTCAACTCCATTTTGTCGAAAGATCCTAACAATCGTGTTGCCAATTTATTATTTGCAAACTTCTATTTTATAAACGGAAAACTTGAAAAATCGAATGAATATTTTAAAATTATTCTAAAAATCAATCAAAACGATGAGCAGGCTTTGATCGGTCTTTTGAGTAACCAAATACAATTAGGTAACGCTAAAGAAATTATGGCTTTGGCAAAAGACATTATAAGTAATACTGCAATTGAATTAAATTTTAAACTTAGTTTTATTTTCGAGGTTTTGGAAAAAATTAATACACCAAATACTAAGTCTGATTATCAATTAGAAGAGTTAGTTCATATTCTTAAACTCCAGTATCCCGAAAATCCCGATGTTTTAAATATTTATGGTAATTTGCTTTTTAAAAAGGGTAACAATAATCAAGCGCTTAAATATTTTTCTAAAGCCATAAGTATCGACCCATCTAATCTACAATCATGGATATTTACAATATATATTTTAGAGCAAGAGAAAAACTATACCAGAATAATCTCAGTTGCCGACTCTGCTCTTGTTTATTTCCCAAATCAAAAGGATCTATTTCTATTTCGCGGATTTGCCAATATGCAATTAGATAATGATGAAACAAGTTATCAAGATTTTCTCTTTGCTCTAAAGCTAACAGGCGCATTAGACGAAGATAGAACTCAAATTTTACACTTTCTAGCAGAAATTTGTCACAAAATGAATAAGTCTGAAGAGACATATAAATACTACGAAGAGATATTAAAATCAAATCAAAATGATCTAGTCGCTTTAAATAATTATGCTTATTTTTTGTCACTTGAGAAGAAGGAACTAAATAAGGCATTAGAAATGAGCGCTAAAACAATCAAAGTTGAAGGAAAAAACTCAACTTATTTAGATACTTATGCTTATATTCTTTTTGAGTTAAAACGATATGTCGATGCCTTAAAATATATCGAATTAGCCATTTTAAATGGTGGAGGTAACAATGGCGTAATTTTAGAACATTACGGTGATATCCTTTACAAAAATGGACAAACAGATTTAGCCGTAACTACATGGAAAGAGGCTTTAGAAAAAGGTCAAGATACTGAAATACTAAGGTATAAAATTGATAATGAAATCTATATAGATCAAATTGATTAACGATTGATGTGAAATGAAAAATTACAATTTTATTATTATATTTTTATCCATAGTTATTATCGTTTCTTGTAAATCTACCTCAAAAACACGTGTAAATTTACGAAAAATGGAAAGAAAAGAGTTAATTTCTATAATAACTGCTAATCACCCAATTTTAAATACTATAAGTATAAAAAGTAATATCAATTTCGTGCGAAGTAATATAACTAACTCTTTTAACGCCAACATTCGTATCAAAAAAGATAGTTTAATATGGATAAGTATAAGCGCTCCTCTCGGAATTGAATTAGCGAGGGGGTTATTTGAACGAGACTCTTTTACTATTGTTAATTATCACGAAAAAACATATTTCCAAGGAAGTTATTCATCTTTGAAAAAATATACTCGTAATGATTTGAATTTTAATTTTTTACAAAATTTTCTCACCGCAAGTTTCATAAATGAACATCAAAATTATTTCTATTCATTACATGATACACTTTTCGTAAATGATGATGATAAGTATGTAATGGAAAGTAAAATAGATGATTTTAATACAACCATAAAGGTTGATGCCAAATCATTTAAAATAAGTGAATTAAATCTTTCCAAAGATTTAAAAATTATTCTCGAAATATGTTACGATAAATATGTAAAAATTGACGGATTTTTATTTCCTCACAAAATTACGGTTTGTAATAATAACACTTCAAACCCAGTGTCTCTAACAATAAATTACAATAATGTAGTGTTCAATAAAGAGTTTAAAGCGCCTTTTAGAATACCTAAAAAATATGAGCAAGCAAATTTTAAATAATATCAAACATTATGTTTAAAGCAAGATACATATTTTTGTTATTCGTTTATATTCTATCCTTTAGTTATGTTTTCTCTCAAAATCGTAAGGATTTAGAAGATGAGAGAAAAAAAACTCAAGATGAGATTGAATACACTAATAATTTGCTTAAATTAACTCAACAAAAGAGACAACAATCCGTACAAGAATTTATCTTGACCAACAAGAAAATTGAATCCCGAAAAACTAATATCAGACAAATAAACAAAGAAATCGACAAAATAGATAGCGACATAAATATAGAGCAGGAGGCAATAAACAACTTGCAAAATGATCTTTTTAAATTACGTATGGAGTACGAAAAGCTTATATATCAGGCATATAAAACCAAACAAACAAACGATAAATTGATGTATGTTTTATCAAGTTCAGATTTTAATCAAGCTTTTCTACGTTTAAAATATTTACACCAATATTCTAAGCATCGTAAAAATCAGATTAAATCTATTGAAGCAAAAAAAATACTATTAGAAAAAAGGGTAAACGAATTAGAGGATTTGAAAAATGATAAAAATTCTCTTTTATATGAAATATCTAGCGAAAGTAAGAAACTTGTAGTTGAAAATAAGCAGAAAGAAAAACTTTTAAAAGAGCTTTCAAATAAAGAGAAACAACTTAAAGCAGAAATTGATAAAAAACAGAAGCTTGCTAGAGAATTAAATACAAAAATACAAAAGCTTATAGCAGAGGAGATAGAAAAAAGTAAAAAAGGCTCAAAAACTTACAAACTTACTCCTGAAGAGAAACTTATTGATGATCAGTTTTCTTCAAATGTTAAGCGTTTGCCTTGGCCCCTCGAAAGAGGTATAGTAACTGAAAAATTCGGTGAACATAATCATCCAGTTTTAAGCGGAATTAAAGTTAGAAACGATGGTATTGACATTTCGACAGAAAAATCAAGTAAAGTAAGAGCTGTTTTCAACGGCACAGTACGAAATGTTTTTGTAATTCCAGGACTAAATAAAGTTATTATTATAAGACATGGAAGTTATCTCTCTGTGTATTCGAATCTTATAGAAGTTTATGTTAAGCCCGGTCAAAATGTAAAAACTAAACAAAATATTGGTATTCTCGCTACTGACACTAAATCAGACGTATCGGTGCTTAAATTCCAAATATGGAAAGAAAATGAAAAACTAGATCCAGAAAGATGGTTAACAACAATGAACTAATATCTAATAAAGATATATATTTACAACTCAAGCGCGCTAAAAACCACTTGTTTAAGAACGATTTATTCATTGGATTTGTTAATTCAATTGTATATTTAATTCCTGTTATAATACTTCTTTTTTTCGTCGATATCGCTTTTGAACTAAATCAAACATTTAGAGTTGTCGTATTAATCTTTATTGTCCTTTATTTTATTTATGTTTTGTATAAGTATTTATTTTACAATATTTTAAAATACTTTAATTTATTTAAAGGATACGATAATTATTCCATAGCTCTGAAGTTGATTGCTGATTCAGATATTCAAGATAAAGTGTTGATTTATTTAGAGTTAAAGGAGTATGATCAGGCAAATATTTTAATTAATCAAGCTCTTGAACAAAAGAGATTTGAGCTTAAAAATTTTGACTTTTCAAGAAGGCTAAATATTCGCCTACCAAGTAAACTATTTGTAACAGTTTCTCTATTTCTTTTAGTTTTTTTTATCTCTTCTCTTTTGATTGAGAGTCCTCTACAGAAAGCTGCTCTTAGATTTTTTTATCCAACACACAAAATTTCTTACAAATCATTAAATTATATCCTTTTAAATGATACACTTGATATAATTCAAAATCAAGATATTGAGGTTATTGTAAAAATTGAAGGAACGTATATTCCTGATCAGGTTTTTCTTAGAATAGGCGACAAAGACATATTCGCTAAAAGCTTAAATGACACAGTTTGGTCTTATAAATTTGCAAAACTGAATCAATCAGTGCAGTTTTATTTTCACGATAACTTAAATCAAAGTCAGATATACCGAATAAACGTAAATCAGCTACCAGTGCTTAAAAATCTCTCAGTCGAAGTTTTTCCTCCTTCATATACAAATATTGAGTCGTTTTCACTCACTGGATTAGGAAATTTTAGTTTCCCAGAAGGAAGTAAAATTAAATGGTTTATAGATGCCCTTAATTCGGAAGATTTAATATTTATAGTTGACGATAAAGAAAAGGATTTCAAAAAGTCTGATAATGCTTTTATTGTCGAAACATTTGCAAAAAACAGTTTTAATTACTCCTTCAAATTGTTCTCTGGTTTTGTCTGGAATGAAGATAGTTACGAATTTTCTACCAATTGTATAAAAGATGAATATCCAAAAATCGATTTGCAAGTCTCTGAAACAGGAAATATAGTCGATCCTATTATTTTAAGTGGCTCAATTAGTGATGATTATGGTTTCACAAATTTTGAAATCATACATAAATATAACGATACAATTTTTGTAATTCCTCTTCAATTCAATAAGCAAAATATTAAGCAAACCTTTTATTATCAGCATAATATATATGAGTTGTATTCTCAACTCAATACAAACAAAATAGAATACTATTTAAGGATTACTGACAATGACTTTATTAATAATTTTAAGAGTACGAATTCTCAATTTTTAGTATTTGAAGTACCTGATTCTAAAGAGCTTGAAAACAAAATCGATAATATATCAACAGATATAACAGACAAACTCGCCCTAGGCTTAGAACTTCTTAAAGAATTAAATATCAGACAAAAAGACATTGAAGCCAAATTTAAAAATGAAAAACTAAACAAGTGGGAGCAAGATCAACTTACTCAGCAATTGGAACAAAATAAATCAGATATTAATAAAATCTTAAATGAGATTAATACTCTAAATCAACAAATCAAATCTTTAAGTAAGATTAATAGCTACGAAAATAAACTTTATGAAAAACAATCGCAAATTCAAGAGTTACTCGATAAGTTGATGGACAACGAGTTATCTGAGTTATTTAAAGAACTTGAAAGACTTAAAAGTGAACTAAAAGATAAACCACTATCTAAATCTCAAGATAAACTCTCAACAGAGCAACTAGAAGAGCTTATGAATAGAAACTTAGAGATTCTAAAACGTTTCGAGATCGAAAAAGGACTTTCTAAAGTTGTCGATGATTTAAAAGAACAAGCGCAAAATCTCGATACCGTGAGTAATAAATCATCAAGAGAGGATATCGAAAATCATGTTAAAGAAACTTTAGATAAACACTCCGAACTTTTAGATAAAAACCAAAAGTTAAAAGATCCTTATAATTTAGAAAATTTTAGTAAAGAGAAACAAGATATAACCCAAAACTTAGATAGCAACGATTCTAACGAAAATCAACAGAGCCAAAACAGACGAAACTCTCAAAAAATCAATGAATTAGCACAAATGATAGACTCTAATCTATCAGATTGTTTTGAAGAGCAGAATGTTGAAGATTTAAGTAATCTTAAGCAAATTCGTTCAAATCTTTTGCAACTCTCGTTTATTCAAGAGTTTTTAGTCGAGAACTTTAAGAACGCCCGAACAGACTCGCCAGATTTTAATATTTATAGAGTTAAACAAAAAGAGATAATCGCTTCTTGGCAGTTTATAAAAGACTCTATTAACACCCTAATAATCCGAAATCCTATGTTAGGCAATATTATGGCTGATGAGCTCAGTGGTGTAGAGAATTTTAACGAAATTATTCTTTCAAATATATTCAAAGAGCATCCTACTAACCCAACGGTTCAAGAATATAAAGTTCTTTCGCATTACAACACTTTACTTTTATTTATTGACGAAGCCATTCAAAAATCTGAAAGTGATATGAATAGTTCCGGGCAAGGAGGAGGAAGTTGTTCAAAACCCGGTCAAGGCAAACCCAGTTCAGGAGACAGTAAAAATGCTCTACAGGGATTAAAACAGCAGTTAAAAGATTTAATGAATAAGATGAAACAAGCAGGCGATGGTTCAAACCCCTCCGAGTCGTTGAGTGAACAGCTTGGTTCTATTTTATCACAACAAGAGCAAATGCAAAAGATGCTAAATGAAATTATGAATCAAGGGCAATTTGGACAAGCAGCAAAACAGTTAATGAGAGAGATTAATCAATTAATAGATCAAAACATCGACAATATTTTAAATAAATCTATCAATACCGAAACAATCGCACGTCAAGAGCGTATAATAACTAGGTTACTCGAGTCTGAAAAAGCCGAACAAGAGAGAGATAAAGATAAAAAACGTCAATCAATCGAAAATGTGCATGAATTTATTACTACACCAAGCGAGATAGTTATAGACGACATAAACGAGAATAATTTTAATGAATCATTATATTTTAGACTTTTAAATTTAAATAAATATTATTTAGATTTGTACCAAAAGTATCTCAATACAGTAAATTAAAATAAATAATAATATCATATATAGACGCCAAAGGAAAGGTATTTGAAACTAATATATTAGTAATAACTTCATACGTCAATCTACTATCATAAAAAATACAAATTTATATCATTCGACTTAATACTTATAAATTAAAAATTATATGGCGACCAATAGAGTAGTTAAGGAAATAACAATCAATAGTGAGGTTAAGAATATTGCTATCGTAGAAAAACTTGTTGAGGATATATGTGCGGAAGTTACCGGTTGTATGGATATTTTCGGGAATATTTTGGTTACTGTTTCTGAGGCTGTTACAAATTGCATAATACATGGTAATAATAGAGACTCATCAAAGTTTGTTACAATTAAGATGAGTTATGATATAGGCGAGATTCTTTTTGAAATTTCTGACGAAGGTCATGGTTTCGATCTTAATCTCGTTCCAGACCCTACTAAAGAAGAAAATATCGAAAATCCTCATGGAAGAGGTATTTTTTTAATGAAAAAACTTTGTGATGAATTTTCATATTCTGTCGAAAACAGATCATTCAATTTAAAATTTTACCCCCTCAAATCTCGAGAACCCATACGATGATATTTTATCATATAGACAGTACAAGTTTTAAATATCCTTATGGGTTTAAAAAACGTTGCTCTCATTGGATAAATCAAACACTATTAAATGAAAACAGTCAATTAGGAACTATTAATATTATTGTCACATCAGACGAATTGCTATTAAAAATAAATATCGAATATCTTAATCATAATTATTACACCGATATAATTACTTTTGATTACTCAACTAAAGACAGAATATCTGGAGATTTGTATATTAGTTATGATAGAATCGCCGAAAATGCAAAACACTACGAAAACACCACTATTGATGAATTAAAAAGAGTTATAATTCATGGTATTTTGCATCTTCTTAGATATCAAGATCACACACCAGCCGAGAAGGAATTAATGACTCAAAAAGAAAACTTTTATTTGACACTATTCTAATGCTTAATACCTATGATATTATAATTGTTGGGGCTGGACATGCAGGATGCGAAGCTGCCGTTGCTGCTGCAAATATGGGGTGCAAAACCCTGCTAATTACAATGGATTTGGAAAAAATTGCATCAATGTCGTGTAATCCTGCCATAGGAGGCATCGCTAAGGGACAAATAGTCAGAGAAATTGATGCATTAGGTGGTTCAATGGGGATAATTTCAGATAAGACAGCCGTTCAATTTAGAATGCTTAATAAAAGTAAGGGACCCGCTGTTTGGTCTAATCGCGTACAATCAGACAAAAGATTATACTCTTGGGAGTGGAGACGTTTACTTGAAAATACCCATAACTTAGACCTTTTTCAAGATAATGTTACAAGACTCCTTTTAGACTCAAACAGAGTAACAGGTGTAATTACAGAAATAGGTTTCAAATTTCATTCAAAAGCTGTTATTTTAACTAATGGAACATTTTTAAATGGTTTAATACATGTTGGCGACAAAAAAATTGTAGGAGGACGTTTAGGAGAGAAAAATAATACAACTATAACAGAACAATTACAAGATATTTTCCCAAATATAAGAACTCTTAAGACAGGTACCCCTGTTCGGATTGACGCTCGTTCAGTAGATTTTACAAAATTAGAGGAGCAAAAAGGTGATAAAGAACCCCAACTTTTTAGTTATCTTCCTCACATGACCCCTCCAACTCAACAACTAAGTTGTTGGATTGGATACACCAACGAGAATGTTCATGAAGTATTGAAAACAGGATTTGATAAATCGCCACTCTTTACTGGAGATATTAAAGGGATAGGACCACGATATTGTCCAAGTATTGAAGACAAAATTGTAACCTTTTCTGAGAAGAGGTCTCACCAGTTATTCTTTGAGCCTGAAGGTTGGTACACAAATGAATATTATTTAAACGGATTTAGTAGTTCCTTACCTTGGGAGGTTCAAGTAAAAGCTTTACACTTAATACCAGGATTCGAAAAGGCGAAGATTTATAGGCCCGGTTACGCCATAGAATATGATTTTTTCGATCCCTTAGATCTAAAACCTACTTTAGAAACTAAGCAAATAGAAAACCTATACTTCGCAGGTCAGATTAACGGAACAACAGGATACGAAGAAGCTGCAGCACAAGGTTTAATGGCAGCCATAAATGCAGTTTTAAAAATTAACGGTAAAGAGGAATTTATTTTAGGTAGAGACCAAGCATATATAGGCGTTCTTATTAACGATTTAATAACGAAAGGTATTAACGACCCCTATAGGATGTTTACAAGTCGTGCTGAATTTCGTATTTTACTTCGTTCCGATAATGCTGATGAAAGATTAACACATATTGGACATAGATTAGGTTTAGCTTCAAACAAAAGGTTAGAAATTACAGAGAAAAAGTACGAACGCATAAATAGTTTTCTTGAATATGCAAGCACAAATAGTTTCAACCCAACCGATGTAAATGCTATATTAGAAACTTACGGATCGTCGCCACTACAGCAAAAGACAAAAATATCCAAAGTTATAGTTAGACCGGAAATTAAAACATCATATTTCAAAGATCTCTACACGTTCGATGAAACTCTTTCATATTCCTATTTTGAAATTATAGATATAAAGCTGAAGTATGAAGGATATATTGAAAAGGAGAGAGCTAATGCTGAGAAAATTCAAAAGTTCAATCGCTTTATAATTCCAGATAATATAGATTACGACAAACTGTTAAGTATAAGTATCGAGGGAAGGCAAAAGCTAAAGAAGTTTAAACCTAAAACCATTAGCGAGGCATTAAGTATTAGTGGAGTAAATCCAAGTGATATTATTGTGATTCTGGCACTTTTGGGTAGATAATTAAAGTATTATCAAATGCTCCACGTGGAGCATAATAATATTTAAAATTTAACAAATTATGCTCCACGTGGAGCATAAAAAACTAAGTTATGGTAATTAGTGGAACAATTGTAGATGTATTAAGGCGTAAAACATTTAAAGGAAGACTATATATAACTAACGGTAAAATATCTGATATTCAGCCAACAGAGACAGCAAATCCCGTCTATATTTTACCAGGATTGATAGATTCTCATATCCATATTGAAAGCACAATGCTAACGCCAGCGCGATTTGCTCAAAATGCCGTAAAATTTGGTGTCGTTTCAGCCATTTCCGACCCGCATGAAATAGCAAATGTGTGCGGTGTTGATGGAATAAAGTTTATGATTGAAAATGCCAAAGCAGTACCATTCAAATTTTGGTTTGGAGCGCCCTCTTGCGTGCCGGCAACACCTTTCGAACAGAGCGGCGCAGAAATAAATTCTGCGCAAATAGGAGAGCTGTTTGATAAATTTGGCTTAAAATACTTGGCAGAAATGATGAACTATCCCGGTGTCGTGAACCAAAATCACGACGTTATGGATAGAATAAAAGAAGCCATAATTAGAAACTTGCCCATTGATGGTCACGCCCCAGGCTTAACAGGTGAACCTTTGGTACAATACATTAACTCTGGAATTGAAACAGATCATGAATGTACAACATTAGCCGAAGCAGAAGAAAAAATTAAATGCGGAATGAAAATCTTAATTAGAGAAGGTTCAGCAGCAAAAAACTTTGAAGAGCTTTATCCACTAATTGATATGTTCCCCGATCAAGTTATGCTTTGCAGTGATGACCTTCATCCTGATAACTTTTCAAAATCATATTTAGATAGACTAATTCGTTTAGGACAAAACAACGGACTTGACTTCTGGAACCTTATGCAAGCCGTAACAATCAATCCTGTTTCACACTATAAACTTGATGTGGGATTGCTACAGCAAGGCGATAATGCAGACTTTATTTTGGTTGACAATTTGCAAAGCTTTAGAATTTTGCAAACTTGGATTAACGGTAATTTGGTTTTTGATGGGATTAGCTCTTTCGAATATGAAAGCTCTAACGAAATAATAAACAACTTTAAAGCGCAGCCTATTTCACCCAACTCTTTAAGAGTAAAAGCTGAAGTAGCTATGCTTAATGTTATCAGAGCTTTCGATGGGAAATTATTTACCGATCATGTAAATACCCCACCCAAAATAGAAAACGGCTATTGTGTACCAAATATAGGCAGCGATATCTTAAAGCTCGTTGTTTTAAATCGATACAAAGAGAACGCTACTCCACAAGTCTCTTTTATTATCGGATTTGGTTTAAAGAGAGGAGCTTTTGCCAGTAGCGTTGCACATGATAGCCACAATATAATAGCTGTAGGCGCCAATGATAATGATATTGCTACTGCAATTAACTCTATTATAGAAAACAATGGAGGTTTATCTGTAGTTTCTGATAAAGGAGTCGAACAGTTGCAACTTCCAATAGCAGGATTACTTTCTGACGAGCCACTTGAAACAATATCGAAACAATATCAAGAACTCAACAAAATTATAAAAGCCAACGGCTCAAAACTCACAGCGCCATTTATGACACTCGCTTTTATGAGCCTGTTAGTAATCCCAAAATTAAAGCTTGGCGACAGAGGTCTTTTTGATGTAACAAAACAAAAATTTATAGAAAACTTCGAATAGAACTATAGAACACAGATGACACAGATTGAACTGATTAGCACAGATTTTTTTAACCATTAAGAAATTAATAACCATTAAGATAAGAGCAGGTATCTAATTTTTAACTTCAATTAAAAACAGTAGAAACGTAATATTATACTGTCGCTATTCATGTCAAGATTCAAATATTATTTTCAACAGCATACTCAACTCCTTTTTAACAACCTCATATTCAGGTAGTTCCCCATTAGTAATCTGGTGTTGTAAGCTGTTTTTCCATGCCGATTTTAGAATTTTGTCATTAATCCCATCAATTATTTGTTGTACCCCAGAAAATGGCAAATTTTTATACCTTATTTTCTCATAGAATCCTTTCAAAACTTCTTTCCAATCAATATTTTCAATATTTTTGTTCAAATACCAGATATCAAAATAATCTCTCGGCGCTGTATATGAACGCTGTATTAATGCCCTAAGTTTTTCAGCCAATATTTCATTAATGCTGTAGATAGGTATGTTTTGTGAGTTTTCTGTTAGCTTGTCACTATAGTTATGAATAACGGTTGCAAACTCTGGTTCAAATACTAATTTCTCATATAATATTATCTCAATTTTTATACTTGTCTGCCAGCGACTTGGATCTGGAGGTTGCTGATTTCTACTATGGTTAGCTCCCCAAAATTTTATTTTGGCACTATATCCAGTTAATTGATTGTTAAATTGTAAATTTTCATACGATTGTATATGTGTAAGCATTTCCGTCCGCTCTGTTATTAATGTTGCAATCTGTTCCAAGGTTTTTATATCTAACTCAAAATTTTTATTTGTTGAGGTAAAATCGAGGTCTTCAGAAAATCGATAATTGGGGAAACGACATTTTTTCAAACAAGTTCCACCTTTAAAAATCAAGCAGTTGCGGCGCTCGTCAATAGAATAAATTGCGTCAATAAAATGCCCCAATGCCCAATCTTTATCGATGGTTGTTGCACGAACTTGTTGCTCTTGTGCCAACTTAATTATTTCACTTCTACTTATCATGTCAATATTGATTTTGAACAATTTGCATAATATTTTTTTCAGGTAAATTCAATTGTAACCGCCAATCACTGTTCGTTTTTCCTATTTTATCTCCAGAAGTGTCGAGCAAATTATAACTACGATTTACATTTGATTTTGCAAACTTTACAAAATTACTTAAATCATCTTTTTTAAAGAGTTCGGACAAAAAACCTAAACGCTTGACAACAGCTATGTTATCAACCGCAATACAATAATTTATTAATTTGTCAGCACTTAATTTTGCATTATAGTAGGCTCGGATTAATTCCGCAAAACCGCCACTATACTGCGGCAGGTCGAAACAATCGACTATAGTCTTTTCAATATCGGTAATAGGGTATTTGTAATTTCCGTAGCCATTAAAAATAATTCCCGTTCTTTTATTTTCTGCAATTTTGACAAATTGGTAAATTGTTCCATCAAACTCAACATCTTTTTTAAGTTGTGTAGTTTGAATGAAAATTTTATTGGGAAATTGTTCGGTAAGTCCGTGTAAGTTCAATGCCGACCAATAAGCTACTGCACTCTTCTTGGCAAGGAAAGTGCCTATTACATTCTCATCTCGGAAGTTAGCACGACAGTATTTGCCTCGCTCAATGCGAGAGAGAAACTCTTTTTTAGTAAGATTTTCCAACAATTCATTGGTTACTTCTCCCTGATAATCAAAGCCCTTAGCATCTTCTAATGAAAATATTTGAATCTCTTCTCTATCCAAATATTTAAGAAAATCCATTTGTTCTACTGTTAAAAACTTTGTTATTCTTCCTTTTTTTGCCATAACTACACATTTCGATTTACTATAACCCCGCAAAAAGAGAGGTTATCTCATGTCGAAATGCAAATTTATAATTTTCTTTTTAAATCAACAAAATTTAGTACATGACAAAAATAATACCGAGCAATCAAACCCCGATGGGGTAACATAATTAATCTGTACATTCAAATAAATATTTTTTTATAAAGGTTTTCACGTCCTTTAACTGCAAAAACATATTGAAAAAAATTTGTGAAAATGTACCAGCCATGATGTTATTTCACCTCTTCAGAATTTATACCGTTGTTCACACAATAATCAGGATTTTTGAACTACAAAAATGTTAATAATCATTAAGATAAAAGCTGTTTTCTAATTTTTAACTTCAATTAAATAAGTAGAGACGACTTATTATGTCGTCTCTACAAAACTTTGGTTTTCAATTAATTACTAATTAATAACAAGTTTCCCACTCTCTCTCCCCTCCTTCGAAATAATGTTATAAAAATAAATCCCAGATTGTAAGTCACTAACAGAAACCTGTGTTCTATCTGAAAAAACAAGCGAGATTACTTTATTACCTTTTATATCATAGAATTCAAACACGCCACTATTGTCTGACAATTGCGGTTGAATAATTATATACGATGAAGCAGGATTAGGAAAAACATTAAACGTAGATTTCTTAACATCATCAATGCCTACGGTTATTTCTGAATAATAGTATTTTTCTGAATATTTTTCACTAAACTCTCCGTCGTACATCGTATATTCTTTATATTCTATTAGCATATTATTTAAATTTATTTCTTCAAATGAGTCATAAAAATAATCGACAGCAGGAAGTATTATGTCAGAAAAAGTATATGATGAATTATAAAGAAACTCAAATTTCTCCTCTGGTATCCATGTGTTTTCATTGAAGTTCCAATGGAAGTATGTTTTTTCTGTAGTATTATTGTTGCTATCATATGAATATTCATATTTTATGTCTTGATGCCATTCATTAGTGAATGACGAGTACTCCCATCTAATTTCCATTATCATATTATTATTGTTATCATATGAGTATTCATATTTGTAAAGACATCGCAATTCTTCTGTACCATGAATGCATTCCCAATATATTTGCATTATCATATTATTATAGTCATCATAACTGTACTCAATTTTATAGTATATATACATTTGATTAGTTGACTCATTCAAACTATAATAAATATACTGTATTAAATTTCCGTTTATATCGTAACTGTATTCGTTTTTCCAATTGCATTTCCATTGGCTTGAGTCGATATCCCAACTATAATAACCTTCTAAAATTAAATTTGAGTTGCTATCGTAACTGTATTCAGTTTTCGATCTTAAAGTCCAGTCGTTATTTAAAGTATCCCATCGATAACCTGTTTCAAGAATCAGGTTGGAGTTGTTATCATAACTATACTCACATTTGCCACAGTATCTCCATTTATTATTTACAGTGTCCCAACTAGAGAAATAAATTTCACTTTTTAAATTTCCATAAGCATCGTAAGTATAATTTTTTTCTTCCTCATTTTTCCATCTGTTATTATCAGAATCCCAGCTGTAGGAGGATTCTTTTGATAAACGATTATTGACATCATACGAGAGTTCATCTCTCCAGCTATTTTTCCATTGACTGTTAATATATCTTCTATAATAATTTCCCTGTATGACTTTACCATAGCTATTATAAATGTACTCACTTTTACCTTGACAGGTATCCGATATGGTACCATACGTTGAAACAACACTATCCAGTTTCTGCTTTACCGCACTTGTAGAATTTTGCTGAAAATTAGGGTTTAAATAACTGCTTTTAAAAACCTGTGGTTTGTTGCCCATTTGATTAATCAAAAGCTCCGCTTTTTTATAATCTTCATCAGGAAATAAAAACTTGTTATTTCTAATTAAATTATTTTGTCCTTGCAAGTTCGAGAGAATGAAGAACAACGCTGCAAAAAGAATAAATTTAAAATTCATAGTATTAACTTGTTTGTTGTTCCTACTCGTAAGGCTTTTCGGTTTCGCTCCGTTTTTTTTGAGTGGGTTCTGGTCTCCACTTTTTTTAAAATCATTAAGTAAGTTTTTATTGTCACTATGGGTGGTCAGCCCGTTGGCTTTCGCAAGACCGTTTCTACTTTTAAAAAATTGCATAAAAAAAAGCGTGATCGAAAATTTACTATTACCGAGGTTCTAGCATGACCCGCAGAATAAGTAAAGCAACGACCACGCCGTAGCGTGACGTTTCGCTCTCTATCCTATTCTGCTTTGGAAATTTGCTAGATTTTGATAACAGAATATCGCTAAACGCTATGTTTTATGTTTCAATTTTATTTACATACTGTTATTCATTTAGTTAAACATTAAAAAATTTTGTCTGAAAAGATAACACAGATAACCTTAACTACCAAATGCCTCTTCATCATCAACAAAGCTATAAAAAATATCCATTATAAACACTAAAGTTTGGTAATAATTCTTTTTTGTTTAGGAACAGCACATATTATCATATATAAAAATCTGCGTAAATCCGTTAAATCCGTGTCATCTGTGTTCCAAATTTCTTTCAACTTTCAACATAATATATTAATTTTGCACCTCGAAATTTTTAAGCTGAACATATGATTATTAAACACCCCCAAAATATCATTAGCATTATGCTACAGCCAGCTTACTATATTCATCTCTTCGACTTCTTTATGCAGTTTTATATAAAATGTTTTTCTTAAAGTTTTATATTAACTCTTTTAAGTTAACACATTTATATTCAACATCCTAAACAGCATAATTACAAAATAGATATATGTCTTTAAATATTAGAAATATTGCCATTATTGCTCACGTCGATCACGGTAAAACAACACTTGTTGATAAAATCATGCGACAGTGCAAACTCTTCAAAGATCACGAAATTCCGGGCGAACTTTTGCTCGACAATAACGACCTCGAGCGAGAAAGAGGAATAACAATTTTTTCAAAAAATATTGCCGTTAAATATAAAAACACAAAAATTAATATCATAGATACCCCAGGTCACCACGATTTCGGTGGCGAGGTAGAGAGAGTGTTAAATATGACCGATGGAGTTATTCTACTTGTTGACGCTTTTGAGGGTTGTATGCCACAAACCCGTTTTGTGTTGCAAAAAGCCATCGACTTAAACCTAAAAATAATAGTTGTAATTAACAAGGTTGATAAACCCAATTGCAGACCAGATATAGTTTATGAAGAGGTTTTCGATTTAATGTTTTCACTCGATGCAACTGAAGAGCAGTTAAATTTCCCTGTAGTGTACGGTTCCGCTAAAGAGGGCTGGATGTCAACCGATTGGAAAAAACGAGGAGATGATTTTACCCCTTTGCTAGAAACAATCATTGACTACATTCCAGAACCACGTATCGAAATAGGCGCTGCACAAATGCTAATTACCTCGCTCGATTTTTCAAACTATGTTGGGCGAATAGCTGTAGGCAGAGTAAAGCGCGGAGCATTTAAAGAGGGAATGAGAGTAGGACTGATTAAACGAGATAATTCTGTTAAAATGTCCAATATTAAGGAGTTATACTCTTTCGATGGACTTGGTAAACGTAAAGTAGATATTGTAGAAGCAGGAGATATATGCGCTATTGTTGGAATAGAAGATTTTGATATTGGCGACACACTGTGCGACTCAAATAAAATTGAGGCGCTTCCTACAATCGCAATTGATGAACCAACTATTAGCATGATATTCGCTGTGAACGACTCTCCATTTTTCGGTAAAGAGGGTAAGTACGTAACATCAAGGCAGATAAAAGAACGACTTGAAAAAGAACTTGAGAAAAACTTAGCTATGCGTTTGGAATACACCGACTCAGCCGATAAGTTCCTCGTTTATGGACGAGGAATACTTCATCTAAGTATTTTAATTGAAACCATGAGACGTGAGGGCTATGAGCTACTTGTAGGACAGCCAAAAGTAATTATTAAAACTATCGATGGTGTTAAGCACGAACCATTCGAGAATTTGAAAATCAACTCAGCCGAAGAATACAGTGGTAGAATAATCGAAACCGTTGCACAAAGAAAAGGTGAAATGCTTTCAATGGAGAGGGTTGGCGATAGAGTTAACCTTGAATTTGAAATTCCTTCGCGAGGCATTATAGGATTAAACACTCTTATACTCACGCAAACAGCAGGAGAAGCAATTATGGCTCACCGTTTTGTAGGCTTCAAACCGTGGAAAGGCGATATCGAAAGTCGTACAAACGGTTCATTAATAGCTATGGAGGACGGGAAAGCAATAGCCTATGCTCTTGATAAATTACAAGACAGAGGAGTCTTTTTTGTTGAGCCAGGTGAAGATATATACGAGGGTCAGGTTGTAGGAGAGAGCGCCCGTCAAGATGATTTAGTTTTGAACGTCACAAAAACCAAAAAACTCACCAATATGCGCGCAAGTGGTTCAGATGATAAAGTACAAATTGCCCCAGCAGTCAAATTTAGTTTAGAAGAGGCATTAGAATACATCCAACGGGATGAATATGTGGAGCTAACCCCAAAATCAATAAGGATACGTAAAATATTCCTTAAGGAAACCGACAGAAAACGCAAGACAATTAGCAATTAACAATGAACAATTGTAGAGACGGAGCATGCTCCGTCTATTAGCTTTCAACGCCTTGAAAATCAAAAAAATCAGTTATATTAAAAATCAATTAACAATTATCAAACAGCAATGGTTAATAAATAATTGTTCATTGCTAATTGTTAATTGAATATGGAGTATGTTCTGTCTCTACTTGAAATAACATTTGGTTAATAATTAAAAATAAACAGATTACGCATTATATCTAATTTAAAGCATTAATTTAACGCCTTAAAAGGCGTGGCAATTGAATGAAAATCAAAATATTAACTGTTAATTGATAACAGCTCGTTGTTTATTATGAGCACGGTGTACTAATTGTTAATTGCACATTGCTAATTGCAAAAATAAAAAAGCCACCTTTTAGGTGGCTTTTTTATTTTTGTGGGCCCAGCTGGGCTCGAACCAGCGACCCCCTGATTATGAGTCAGGTGCTACTAACCTGCTGAGCTATGGGCCCCTCCGCTATAATGTAATGCGTTTTTCGGGTTGCAATAATACGAACTTTTTTGCAATTTATGAACTTTTTCTACCTTTTTTTCAAACTTTCCGTGAAAGCATCGTAGTTTAGAAAGTAATCGCCTTTGGGAAGCCCTGATATGTCGATAGTTGTGCCTTTACCATGTAATACCCTTGTGCCAACCGAATTAAAAATTTCATATTCAGTTTCGGCGCTAAAAGTAATAGTGGTAGTAGGCTTTTTAGGTTCATAGGTTACAGGACGAACAGGAGAGCGAACTGCAATTTCTCTTGAAAACCTGTCTTCATTAGTGAAATCACGTTGACGAAATCTAAATTTATTTACTCCACTATGCATTGTAACAGGAACACTGTAGGTGTTGGATTCATATCCGCCCAGACCATCTATTGTGCCAATCCTAATCCACTTGTTCCATCTGTATTGTTCAATTATATACGGCAGCGAACCCGATTCCTTAATTGTTTCCATGTTTATTGTAGAGGTTTTTAAATCAAACTTTAGCGATTTAACCTCAAAAGTGCTACTAGGTTTAATAACATTTTCGTTTAAAACACGTGGCATACAACCATCTTTGTGCTTAATTACAATAGTTAATTTGTCTCCTGGATTTAATTGATGTGTTGATAAGTCTATCTCAAAAGCGCTGCTGTTTATATCATCATGTAATTTATGATCGTTTACCTTAACCTCAGTCACACAAAAACCCCCGCTTGGCGAAAAGGGATTCATAACAAATAAATTCTTGCCTTGGTAAACGCCTTTAAGTACGATCTCTCCAGCAAAAGATGAGATATAAAACAACAGACAAACAATTATTAATAAAATTTTTCTGTTCATCATAGCATACTGATAATATTATTACTTGCCAGTTTAACAACTGAAATGTAAAATTAAAGTTTTTATTTGAATATTAACCATAATTTATTTATAAAATGCCAAAAACCTAAATATGTTTTATTAAAAATAATAATTTTGACGCCATTATTCTTGAAAAAAGTATATTCTCAGTTTTATTTAAAAATCATTTTAAACTATTATATAACAATTTGCTATATTTGTCGCTTAAATATAAGTTATACCAATTGTAATTTAAAAAAAGTCCGTTCTTTTTTAAATTTTACAGTGTTTCACCCCAGACTTCGCACCGAGCGGATTTAAGGAGTAAATATTGATGTAACAGATACATAGTCCAAACAAACGACAGTGAAGTTTGGACTAAAGAGGATGTTCAATTGGTATTAGATAAAGTATTGAATTAAATTTTAATCAATACATACTAATATATTTGAAAAAGAAAAACATAAAAATTTAAAAATTAAACTGAAGCGCATTATGAAACCTGTATGATTAAAATAGTCTTTAAACATCCGAAGGAAATGATTATTTTAATCACCAAAGGTTTTATACGACCTTAAACTGAAAAAATTGTAAACTTATGAATAGTGAATCATCAAAACAATCATTAATTCAAAATATTTTAATAGGTGTTTTAACTCTAATGGTTGGGTTATTAGGAGTTCTGTATTTTGTTGAAAAGAAGAAAAAAGTAGAACAAATTGAAATAAATGTCGAATTAACAACCACTAAGGATAGTCTTGAAAATAGGCTCGTTGAAATGATATCAGAGTACGAAATGCTTAAAACCGACAATCAGGAGATTAATCAACAGCTTCTTAGTGAAAAAGAGAAAGTAAAAGAATTACTTACTCGTTTGCGTAATGAGCGAAATTATAGTCATGCAAAATTTGAGGAGTACGAAAAAGAGCTGGGTACAATGAGAAAGATTATGCGTAGCTATATTGTTCAAATTGACTCACTTAACCAAAGTAATATAGCTCTCCGTTCAGAGAATAGAGATGTAAGACAAAAAATCAAAAAGGTTGAAACCGAACGTGCCGAGATTGATAAACGTTACCAAGAGGCTTCCGAAAAAGTTAATATCGCCAGTGTATTGCGACCTATAAATATTGTAGGTGAAGGTCTAAGTAAACGAGGTCGTGACATAACACGTGCGCGAAATGTTGATAAAATTAAGGTCTGTTTCACGCTTGACCAAAATCCTATAGCAATACCAGGTAACAGATATATTTATCTTTCTGTAACTCAACCAAATGGTATCGTAATGAGTAGTAATCAGGGTGATACTTTACTTGTTGGTGATACTCCCATTTTATATTCGGCAAGACGTGAAGTTGATTATCAAAACGAAAGTCTTGATGTTTGTATCTATGTTGATGTAAAAACTGAAATCCCGAAAGGAACTTATAAACTTGAGTTATATGCAGATAACCATAAAATTGGAGAAGGTTCTGTCAGTTTTAAATAAGTTAAAAGTTAAAAGTTTGTAAAGTAGAGACAGGGCATGCCCTGTCTCTACAAAAGTTAAAAGTTATTTTAACACTGATAACACAGATTTTTATCTGTGTAAATCCGTTTAATCTGTGTCATCTGTGTTCCAACTATTCACTATTCGTAGCTCGTAATTGTTCATTGCACATTGTTAATTGCTTTCGCGAAAACCTTATCGAATTTTTCTGCTGTTAAATCCCATGAGAAAAGTTCTTTTCTTTTTAATCCATTTTCAATTAATTGATTAGTAGTATCGGGATTTTTGTAAATTACATTCATAGCTTCAAAAATTTCGTCTGGCTTGAAAGGATCAACTATTAATGCCCCATTACCCGCAACTTCGGGCATTGATGAGGTGTTAGATGTAATTACCGGAGTTTTAGATTCAAAAGCTTCTATAATTGGTATTCCAAATCCTTCAAAAATAGAAACATACATTAATGCAGTTGCAGATGCAGTAACTCTACTTAATTCTCCAGTTGGCAAATGTCCAATAAAAACCACATCACTTTTAAATTCCATTTTAGAGTAGGCATCGTCTAATTCTTTGTCCCATATCCACTTAGTTCCCACGATTAAAAATTTATGTATGGAGTCATTATTTGCCTTTCTAAACATTTCGAATGCCAAAAGCTGATTTTTAAGATTTTTACGTGGATGAATAGTGCCAACAAATAGAAAATAATCGCAATTATCTGAATATTGGGCTTTAACCTTCAATTTTGAATCATTATCAAGCGGTTCAAAATGATTGTTTATTCCATTATAAACTACTGATATTTTATTTACGTCAATTTTATATTTTGTAGCAATGTCTTTTTTAGAATATTCTGATACAGTGGCAATTTCGGTAGCTTTATTCGCTCCTTTAGGGACAATCTTTTTTAAATATTTTGTCATATAAGAGGGAGTAAAACTTGGATAATGTTCGAATGCCAAATCGTGTATTACTAATAACGAAGGAACTTTAGATTTTGTAGTGTTTATGGTATCGCCCGAAATAAAAAGATCAATTTTATGTTTTTTCAATGCCCTGGGCAATTGATAATCATACCAAAATCTATAAAACAATGGATGATACCTACATTTAGGAGGGACAACAACTGGAACAATGTTCGGAGAAGTTATGAATTTATGGCTATATGGACGGTCAAAAAAATAATAAAATGTATGCTCGGGATGCTTTGTAACAATACGTTTCATAGTTTCAAAAGTAAACCAACCTATACCAGTCATGTTGTTTTCGATAAGTATTCGTGTGTTAACTCCAATGTTCATAATCTAAGGTGTAACCAATGTTTTTATTCCTAACTTATTAACTTTTAACGCGATGGCTTCAAGCGTTTCAGCGTTTATTTTCTCAACACTAATCGATGCAGGAATACGCGATATGGTGTATATTTGAACTAAACGTGGTTTTATTCTTTTTAATACATCTAACCATGCGTTAACTTCAAAATCTGTGGTATTGTCAACTATAACGCCTTTACATTCAGCTCGTATAAACATGGTTTGTAGAATAAAATTAGAATTCATTTTAATCATTGCTTCAATTACATTTTTTAAATTGTAATCAACCAATGGAGAATCCATTATATGCACGGTCTCTTCGATGGCTGAATCGAGCTTAATTATAGGGTTATCAACAAGCGACAATGCTTTTACTACATCGGGTTTATGTAATTGTGTGCCATTTGTAAGCGCTGCAATTTTTGAATCGGGGAAATATTTTTGTTTTAAGACAATTATCTTTTCTATTATTTCTAAAAAATTGGGATGAATAGTTGGTTCGCCATTACCGGCAAATGTGATATGATCAATGGTTTTACCCTCTTTTTTGTTGAGAATAAGAGAATTTTCTATTGTTGTAATTACATCAGTTGTACTTGGTAACTTGCTTTTTTCTGTTGTTGCGTGAGTAAAGCCACACTCACAATAAATGCAGTTAAATGTGCAAACCTTTTTGTTTGCTGGTAATAGATTAATACCTAAAGATGACCCCAAGCGTCTGCTATATACAGGTCCAAATACAATGCTGTCGAATAAAAAACTTCCCGGCATATCTGGATCTGTACTTAGGGTTGATTGTATAGTATCCATATACTAAACTCTTTGTTTAATTAAAATTAATTACTAATCTTATAATCAAATTAATTGTTTAAAAGTATAAAATAGGCTTATCATTATCAGTAGATATTTTAGAAATTTCAGTTAATAGGTTATTAGCTAATCTGCTGGCGCCAATTCTAAACAGTTTTTTATTTAACCAATCTGCTCCTAATATCTCTTTTACAATTGCATAGTAAACAATTGCATCATCGGGTGTGGAGATTCCGCCTGCAGGTTTAAATCCAATCTTTTTCCCCGTTAATTTATAGAACTCTTTTATACAATTACACATAATATACGCAGCCTCTGGTGTTGCAGCTGGAGTGATTTTACCTGTACTTGTCTTAATAAAATCGGCGCCAGCTTCCATTGCAAGTAGTGAAGCAACACGAATTTCTTTCATATTCCGCATCGCTCCAGATTCTATAATAAGTTTTAAATATGCTCCGTCAATAGAACTTTTTTGCGCCGCAATTTCGCGAAATACGTAGTCATAATTCTTTTCAAAAAACTCTCCAACAGAAATTACAGTATCAACCTCTGTCGCTCCTTCTATAACCGCTCGTTTGCATTCTAAAGTTTTTATATCAAAATATGTTTGAGATGCTGGAAATCCCGCGGCAACCGAAGCTATCTCTACTTCGTCTGTGGTAAGGGTCTTTTTAACAACAGGAACTAATGCCGGATAAACGCAAATAGCAGCAACATTTGGCAAATTTGGAAATGTTTTGGTAAACCAATTAACCTTTTCAGTCATATCAGCTATTTCTGAACGGGTATCGCTGACATTCAAAGATGTGAGGTCGATAATGCTGAACAAAAACTTTAGAGTTTCAACATCGTTATATTTACCAGACTCTTTAACGATTCTATTAACACTCTCTTTAGTTTCAATTTCATTTATCACTAAATTGTATTTATTTAAAAGTTCCATAGTTGTGATTTTAAAATTGAAATATTACTTTAAATAAAAAATTGTAAACACCAGATTATAAGCCAAATAAAAAATTATTTAAACCAAATCAAATTGTATGTATATTATCTCTCCTTGGATTGAAGCATATAACAGGAACTTTATGACAATTAGCCACTAATTGTTGTTTTGCAGTGTCATAAAAATAATCTTTTAATGAACTAACTTCATTAGTTGTTATAGCAATTAAATCAGCCTGTTTTTTGCCTACCAAGTCAATAGCAGCTTTATAAAAGTTGGTTCTATCATTGTGTATTTGTTCACTGTAATATATTTTATTACTTTGTAAATTATTAACAATGAACTCACTTGTTAAATTAGTTTTAAAGTCAAACTTTAGGTTATTAGTAATATTTTTGAAAATAATTACCTCGCTTCTATAAAGATTAGCAAGATTTATTATAAACGACACATTTTCTTTCATTTCTGTATTTGAATCAATTGGAAAAATAATTCTTTTTAAATATATTTGTTTGGGAGGAGCTTGTACAATAAAAAATGGTGCATTCGACTTTGACAGAACTCTTTTTACACGACTACCAATTATCTTTTGTATTCCACTGTAACCATGTGTCCCCATAACGATAAGCTTTGCCTGTATGTTGTTGGCTGTTTCGCTTATGGTAGTAAAAATATTGCCTGCTTTAACTATAATTTTCGGTTCTATACCATGTTTCCTTTTACACTCTTTTGAGACAGACTTTAGTTGCTCAAAAACTGTATCTTCACTATTATTATTTTTAATAATATGTAGCAAAACAATATTCTTCCCTGACATGTTAGACATTCGTACAGCGTGTTCTAAAGCATGAGCAGAGACATTTGTAAAATCCCACGTTACTAATATGGGTAAAAGTTCCATTGATTCATCTTTTGTAAAGCAAAGATAGCAATTAACAATTAACAAATAGCAATTAGCGACGAACAATGAATAATGAATATCCCGCAACTAATCAAAATCCTATGTAAATCAGTAATATCTGTGTGATATGCGTTCAAATTATTAATTGAAAAATAACTAAGTACATGACAAAAATTTAAAATTATTTGTATATTATTGTAAATGAAGGGTTTGAAAAACATGTAACAAATAGTTTTACTCACTAATCGAGCAGAGCCTAAATACTCCGCTTAAAGACCACTCTTCGACAGGTTCAGTGACTGTGATACGTCGGCTGAGTTTATATTTCGACAAGCTCAATAACCGTCGAAGCCAAAGTCATAGG
>Ga0116182_1000522_pt1 | contig 42771 bp, 39 predicted proteins | sample AD_UKC077_MetaG_FD_89805 | JGI IMG/M metagenome (GOLD analysis project Ga0116182, IMG submission 89805) | Active sludge microbial communities of municipal wastewater-treating anaerobic digesters from USA - AD_UKC077_MetaG | ecosystem: Engineered > Bioreactor > Anaerobic > Digestate | place: USA...
CCCCACGAGTGACCAATTAAGACAAGTTTTTTACCTTTATATTGCGGCATTGTTTGTAAGTGCGCTAAAAAAGCATGAGCGTCAACAAGCGGTTGATACACACTAACAATGCTTTTACCTTCGCTAAAATCACAACCAGTGTAATCAAATGTTAAAAGTGGCATTTCTAATGTGGTCACTAAATCATTAATCAGTGTTGTATAAGCTTCATGCCCTGCCCCAATCCCGTGAAAAAATACAAGATAAGTATCGTCTTTAAATCCGTCCCGTGTATACATTCTGGCCATTAAGTTATCGCCTTTGAAGTTTTTAAAATTAAATGTTTCCGCTTTAAGTCCCTGATAATCTTCATAAGTGTAATAAGTAAATAGCGGGTTTTTATCACATCTCATTTTAGAACGAACACTAGTGAAAATATAAATTAATAGTGAATAAAGAAAAAGAACTAAAAAATAAGCTCCAATAACGATTAAAATGATTTGCCATGCTTCCATAATAAAACCCTCTACTTGTCTTATTATATATTATTGCGAAAAAATTATGTGAAAAACAGTGTTTTTTTAATATCTATTAAAAAATTTAAGCTTCTTGTTTACCTAAATAATTCACTAAAACAGCATCTAAAATAACGACGATAACGATTAAAATAAGTGACCACGCAAATACAATATCCATCGATAAAGTTGCCCGTCCATAAGAGAGTTCGTAACCAATCGTATTAGGCGCTTCAGCGATAAATTCGCTCATAACTTTTACTTTAAGTCCTAGCCCTAAGGCTTGTAATAAAGTCGAAATAACTTGTTTGCTTACAATCGGAATGTATATTTTAAAAATCATTAATAAATTAAGTTTTGAAGTAATTTTTAATTCATCAATCAAATCTTTATTAATGCTAATAAAAGCCCCATATAATCCATCATAAACAAGTGGTAAAAGCACAATATATGTTAGTAAAAACGGAATAAAGCTTTGTTTAAAATTAACTAAAAACACAATTAAAAGCGCTGGAACAGGGATAATTTTAAATAGTGCTAAAAAGGGTGTAATATAACTTTTAAAAGTTGGAAATTTTAACGATATTAAACTTAAAATTAATGCCGTTAAAAATGATAAAACTAAAACGAGAATTAATCCCCCAATAGTGTTTAGTAAAATAAAATATGTAGACCCTCTTTGGAATAAAGAAAAAAACACTTTTAGAGTACTAATAATTCCGGGGAATATAATATCATTTTGGTGCAGCGCACTAATAATAATCCATAGTAAAATGATTGTCAAAAAGCCTAATGAGCTAGCAATAATTTGCGCTGTTGGTTTTTTCTTAGGAACGGAAGAAGCTTTCATCAAGACTCGTCGCTCCTATTAAGTTAGTGTCAACACTAATTAAATAATCAAAAAAGAGAGTAAGATCTGCTTTTGCTTCAAGCGCACTTTTGTATTCAATATCTAAACGGGGAATAGCATCAATTAAAACATCTCGACCGAGTCCCTTAAAGTAGTCATCACTGTCAATAATACTATCAACATAACTTTCTGGATCAGTGTTAAGTTGTTCAACATTGTTTTTAAGTTTAACTAAAAATTTATTTACATCTTTTGCTTTAGTAGCGGGATTACTAAATAATCCAAACTGCGCTATTTTAGGTAATTTAGCAACGTTTTGCAGGGAAAATGTATATGTTTCATCATTTATATTACTTCTAATCTTACTTAAAACCGGTTCACTAATTAAAACATAATCATATTGTTTTTGGATAAATGGTCCGCCGACATCACTAACTGCTTTAACATAATTTACATTAATATCACTAACATCACTTGTCGCTAATTTAAACATAATGCCTGGTGTTGAATGTTCAGCAAAAGCTAAACCACTTTTCCCGCTTAAGTCATCAATAGTATTAATTAGTGTCCGACTTAAAATATGTAAGTTACCCCAGCCGAGCATTGCGGCGAGTTGATAGTTCGATTTACCAGCGTTGAATAACTTTGCGCCAATAATAATCGGTGCAGCGATTAAATCTTTCTCACCTTTAGTAAACGCTGCCGGAATTAAGTCGGGTCCAACTGTCACTTCTTTTTCTAATTCACTTGTTACACCTGCAACTGTTAATAACGGGCTGCCAGCAGGCACTAATAAAGATAATTTAACAGTCTGTTTTTGACAACCTAAAAGTAAGCTAGTTAATAACAAAGTCGCAATTTTCTTTTTCATTTAATACACATCCTTTTTACTATATGTTGTATGTAATAGTTTATGCGCTAAATGTGAGCCAGGATGGCCTAAAAATTCTTCATATAATTTTAAGACATGTGGATTTTCATGTGAACGGCGGATTTTTCCACTTTGGTCGATACGGTAGAGTGCTTTAGCGCGCTCTTTCAATACATCAATCTTTTCAAAGTCTTTAGCTTTAGTAATCGGTTGACCTCCACCAAAGATACAGCCGCCATGGCACCCCATAAATTCGATAAAGGCATATTGCTTTTTACCACTTTTTACTAGTTCAAGCACTTCTTTAAAATGTTTAGCGCCGTGCACAACCGCAAAGTTAAGTTCTTTACCATCAATTGTTAAGGTTGCTTCTTTAATACTTTCAAAGCCGCGTACTTCACGAATATCGATTAAATAAGCATCTTCTTTTTCAAGTAATGCTTTAATAGTACGTAATGCTGCTTCCATAACGCCACCTGTTACGCCAAAAATAACACCAGCGCCAGTGTAAGAGGCAAGCGGGCTTGTTAATTGTTTATTTGTTAACATATCAAAATCAATGACATGGCGTTTAATAAAACGCGCTAATTCACGAGTTGTGAGTACTAAATCAATATCACGAACACCATCAACTTCCATTTCTGGACGACTTGCTTCGTATTTTTTAGCAATACACGGCATGATTGACACGACTTTAATCTTTTCGCGTTCTATCCCTAATTTTTGCGCATAATAATTTTTAATAATCGCTCCGCTCATGCCTTGTGGTGATTTACATGAAGAAACATGTCCTAAGTATTCAGGAGCATAGCGTTCAATATAACGAATCCAGCCTGGTGAACAGCTTGTAAAAAGTGGTAACTTCACATCTTTATCACCGTCAAGGAATGCTTTTAAACGCCCAATTAATTCAGTGCCTTCTTCCATAATTGTTAAGTCAGCGGCAAAGTTAACATCCACTACATCATGGAACCCAAGTTTTTCTAATGCGTGGTAAATTTTACCTTCGACATTAGTACCCATTGGGTAACCAAATTCTTCACCTAATGTTGCTCTAACACTTGGAGCAATTTGCGCAACAACATAAGCGCCTTCTTCATCAAGTAAGTCAAAAGCGCGATCAACATCATCTTTTTCGCGTAATGCTCCTGTTGGACAACTTTGAATACATTTACCACAATATATACAACCAGCCTCACCAATATTCACACCACCAGCAGGACCAACACTTGTCATAAATCCGCGGTTATTAAAACCAAGGATACCTAATCCAGTGTAATGATTACAGGCATCAATACAGCGCCCACATAAAATACATTTACTACTATCAAGCACCATTGATTCGCTTTTATTAACAATCCATTCACGTTTTTTAATTTCTTTATTAATGTTGTAATGATTATCAATATTAAAGCGCCGTAATAATTCAAGTAATTCACAGTTGTGTTCCCGTGAACATGCCCAACAATCAAATTGGTGGTTACCAGCAATTAGTTCTAAGTTAATTTTAATTTGTTTAATAACCCGTGGTGAAGTTGTTAAGATATTTAGTCCTTCATATACTTTATAAGTACATGAGTTAACAAGCCGATTACGACCAACGTCTTCGACAACACAAATCCGGCATGATGAAGTTTCACTGATACCTTTAAGGAAACAAAGGCGCGGAATATTAATGTCCGCATCAGTAGCCGCTTGTAAAACAGTGATATTACTATCAACTTCTAATTTTTTATTATCAATTGTAATATTTACTTTTTTAATCATAATCATTACCTCTATACATGAATGATGGCGTGTACTGGACAATTTTGAATACACGCACCACATTTAATACATTTTGTTGTGTCAATCCGGTGTAACTTCCGTAATTCGCCAGTGATACAGTTAACTGGACAATTGCGCACACACTTCGTACAACCGATACATTTATCGGTAATATAAAGTGTCGTTAATGATTTACATACACCAGCGCGACATTTTTTATCAACGACGTGTTCAACATATTCATCATAAAACTTATTAAACGTACTAAGAATCGGATTTGGCGCGGTTTGACCTAAACCACAAAGCGAAGTATCTTTAACGTCGTAACAAAGTTGTTTTAATTCTTCAAGTGTTTCGAGTGTACCTTTACCTTCAGTAATTTTTTCTAAAAGTTCATAAAGACGTCTTGTGCCTTCGCGACACGGTGTACACTTACCACAACTTTCATCAACAATAAAGTCAAGATAAAACTTAGCGACGTCAACCATACAGTTATCTTCGTCCATGACGATAATACCGCCGGAACCCATCATTGAACCTCTTTGGATTAATGTATCGTAATCAATTGGTGTATCTAAATCTTCTTCAGTTAAACAGCCACCACTTGGTCCGCCAGTTTGGACAGCCTTAAATTTCTTGCCATTAGGAATTCCGCCACCGATATCATAAATAACTTCGCGTAATGTTGTGCCCATCGGTACTTCAATGAGCCCAGAAATATTAATTTTACCGCCTAAGGCAAACACTTTTGTACCTTTAGAACGCTCAGTGCCAATCTTTTGGAACCACTCTGGACCATTTAAAATAATTTGCGGAATATTAGCGTAAGTTTCCACATTATTAATAATTGTAGGTTTTCCCCATAACCCGTGTTCAGCAGGGAATGGCGGTTTATTGCGCGGCATCCCGCGTCCACCTTCAATAGATGAAATAAGGGCCGTTTCTTCACCACAGACAAAAGCACCAGCGCCAAGTCTAATTTCTAAATCAAAATCAAACCCGCTATTCATGATATTTTTGCCTAATAAACCGTATTTATAAGCTTGATTAATCGCATTTTGTAGCCGTTTAACCGCTAAAGGATATTCAGCGCGAATATAAACAAATCCTTGATTTGCCCCAATAGCGTAACCATTAATAATCATTGCTTCAATCACAGCGTGACTATCACCTTCTAAAATTGAGCGATCCATAAAGGCACCTGGGTCACCTTCGTCAGCGTTACAAATAACATAACTTTGTCCACCACGGAACCGTTCCGCAAGTTGCCATTTTAACCCCGTGGGGAACCCGCCCCCACCGCGCCCTCTTAAGCCTGAATCAGTAATTAATTGGATAATTTCTTTAGGCTCCATCCGTAAAGCTTTTTCAAGGGCAAAATAGCCATCACGCCCAATGTATTCATCAATTTCATCAGGATCAATTACCCCACAGTTACGGAGCGCTAAACGTTTTTGGGCACTATGGAATTTCATTTCATGTAAATTTTTATACACCATTTTTTGCAATTTTTCATCAAATTCATGATGACAAATACGATCAACAATTAAACCTTTTTTAATATGGCTTTCCACTATTTCTTCAACATCAGTAATTTTTACTTTCGCGTAAAATGTTTGATCAGGATAAACGACAACAACTGGTCCTTTTTCACACATGCCAAAGCATCCTGTCATATAAACCTTTACAAAATCGCTTAAGTTTTCGCGGGCAAGGATTTCTTCAAATTTTTGTTTAATTAATTGACTCTTTGAGGAAACACATCCAGAACCACCACAAAGGACAATTTCATAATGTTTATGCATAATTAAGCCTCCTTATCCATCACGTCAACGTATTCATATACGACTTTACCTTGACCAATATGTTTATTTAATATTTCAGTAACCATCGCTTCATTTTTAATGTTGTAACGAACAGCACGATTTTTCTCTTTAACAACTAAAATCAATTTATCTTCAACGCGTGTATCATAAACTTTAATTGCTACTGCATCAAGTTTATCTTGATAAATAGCCGCTAAACAGAGATCAATTATTTTTTCAATATTTTGAATTACTGTTTTTTCATTATAACGAAACAATAACCGATATTTATGTTCTTCTTTCCGTAAATGAAAATCTGGTTGCATTCTTTTCTTAATTACTTCTAAATCACGCTTTGTTTTGATCATTTTTTTCTTCCTCTGCTTTAATTATTTTTCGTAAGTCTTCAAGAATTTTATTACTTGTCCCACCGCCATAAATTTCATCATTAATTGAATAAACAGGGGCAAGCGCACATGCACCAATACAGCGCGTTGCTTCAAGCGTAAATAAACCGTCTTCACTAGTTTCGCCTGGTTTAAGTTTTAATTCACTTTGCACAGCGTCAAGTATAGCTTGCGCGCCTTTAACATAACACGCTGTCCCCATACAAACTGAAATAATGTATTTTCCTTTCGGGGTTAAAGAAAAACGTGAGTAAAATGTCACAACACCATTAATGTGGGCGACACTCACGCCTAATTTCTTACTAATATGCTTTTGAATTTCTAAGGGAATTGCTCCAAATATTTCTTGAGCATCATGTAATGTGGGCATCAGTGGCCCTGGACTCTTTTGATGCTTTTCAATACAAGCATCAAGTTCCGCAAGTTTTTCTTCAAATGTTTTTTGGCACATATTCGTCTCCTATCGGTATTTATTTCCAGATACAACTATGATTATAATATGTATATTATAAATTCAAAACAATATTATAAATGTTTTTTTAATGAGACATTGAAAAATCTTAGATATTCTTAAAAAGCGTACATGTCAATTACAACGCATTATCTTATTATTTTTCATTATCATCATCATTTTTTTCGGTTATAGCGGTAATTACTCTTCCTAAATCAAGTGCTTTTTTACTCGTTATAACTTTTTTTCCAGTTTTTGACTCAATTGCTTCGCGCGCCGCTTTGGCAACACTCCCACCCTCATTTGCTATCTCGATATTTTCTTCAAGTCCATCAGGATGCTTTACATTAATAATTTCTTTAGTGGCCGTTTCTGCAAGCATGTTTAACACAATTTCTGTTGTTGACATATTATCTCGTAAACTTTCTTTTGTTAAACCTTTTAGATTTTTATATTGCCTAGTTGTCATTCCACTCCAGGCTTTTGTAATTTCATTTCTTAATATTGCGTATTCTGAACCAGCTTTAACACCATGATCTTGCCACGCATCTGTTAACTCTTTACGTACCGATATTGCTTGTAATCTTTGATTAATCCATTCACGGGTGTAACCTTTTGCTAAATATGTGCGTAAAGCACGATCAATAGTTAGCTCTGGATCCATTATTTCATCAACCCGCTCTTTTCCTACTTCCGCTAACCACATCTTGAAAGGCTCGGCTTTAGGCGATGGAACAGATTGTATGATGCGAAAAATTCCTCGTATATCAGCGATATCAGTGTTACGCATTTTCCCATCTGATGCTTTCAATTTCAAAGCGTGACAAAATGTCACGGTTTCACTTCCGTCTTCTTTTAATCGCTGTTTTAGCTTTCTCCAGTATGCTCCGGGGTCTTTGCTCTCTGTTAAGACGCCAATGATATCTACAACACTAAAATACTATTCTTCTTTTTCTTCATCCCAATGTGTTCTAATTTGTTTGCCTTCAAATAATTTAATTTCGTTTTTCAAAACTTAATTTCATATTATCTAATCCTACCCGGTTTAATTAATGATTAGATAATATTCTCCTCTTTCTCCGGGTATAACAATTACACTATTTACTTGTTAATTTTACCTACAGCCTTGTGGAGTTTTTTTACTATACTCTTATCTTTTTTCTTAACCTCTAATAGTTAATCTCCTTTTATTCTATTTCAATTCCAGCCTCAACTAATAAATTGTATATTTTTTTCTCAACTTTCATTGTTGGCTGATAATGTCCTGTTTCCCATCTCGTCACTGATGCGATAGAAACACCAAGAAGCGCCGCGAATTCTGTTTGCGTCAAAAACTTTCGTTCACGATACTCTCTTATCTTTTGGGCATAATTAATCATGATAAACTCCTATTTAAACTATTTACACATTATTTATAATTTTTTTATCACTAACGCTATTGGAATTAATAAAAAATGCCCCGTTTAAGGAGCAATTTAAGTAACGTGGTGCAAACGACAGGAATTGAACCTGCATGGGTTTCCCCACTAGATCCTAAGTCTAGCGCGTCTGCCAGTTCCGCCACGTTTGCAAGTAATGGTGCCGACGATAGGACTCGAACCTACAACCTACTGATTACAAATCAGTTGCTCTGCCAATTGAGCCACGTCGGCGTTAAATAAATGGTGGACACTGAGGGGATCGAACCCCCGACCTCTTCCGTGTGAAGGAAACGCTCTCCCATCTGAGCTAAGTGTCCGGAAGGGACGACCTTGTAATATAATAGCAAAATCATTTATAAATAGCAATTAAAAAAGAGGGACAAGCCCTCTTAGTTTACAAGATTTGATTGTTTACCAAATTTCAACCATTTGCTCTTTTGCTAAATACATTTCGTCTTGTTCCGTTAAATTATAAAACTCTTGGAATTCAACGAGGTTTTTAAGTTGCATATTTGCACGTAAGTTTGATGGACTATGCACATCAACAGTTAAGAGTAATTGCATAAATTCTGGACTAGATTTTTGCCGCCAGACACGCGCCCAATTTTTAAAGAATTCTTCATAATTATGATCTTTTTCTTTTTTGCTTGCTTCTAAGGCACAGCGGATTCCGCCACTATCAGCGATGTTTTCGGAAACGGTTAAAGTACCATTACACGGCCCGTATCCTGATTCAACACCATCAAATAATGCAATCATTTTTTGTGCTTTTTCTTCAAATGTTTTAAGATCTTCATCTGTCCACCAGTTATTAAGTGAGCCGTATTCATCAAACTTTGCGCCATTATTATCAAAGGCGTGCGAGATTTCATGGGCAATAACTGCACCAATTCCGCCGTAATTAGCGCTACGACCTTGACTTAAACTATAATATGGTTCTTGTAAAATCGCAGCAGGGAAAACGATTTGATTGTTCATTGGTTGATAGTAAGCATTAACCATTGAAGCTGGCATTGCCCATAAATTACGATTTGGTTTTTTATTATATTTCTTAAAGTTTTCTTTTTGCACTAAACGGCTATATTTAAGTTTTTCTTTCACTAAATTTGACCCTTCAGCGTAACTGCCAACTTTGTATTTATCATAATATTTTGGTAATTCACGCGGATAACCAATATGTACTTTCATGGTGTTAAGTTTAAGAATTGCTTTTGCTTTTGTTTCAGCGTTAAGCCATGTGTTTTTATTAATCCGGTCTTTATAAACACCAATAATAGTATTAACCATATCTTCAACATCTTTTTTAGCTTCTGGCCCAAAGTAAGTTAAGCCGTAATAGAGCCCAACAGCTTGTGAAAGACGGTCATAAGCTTGATAAAACGCTGCTTTTTCTTGTGATTGTGCTTCCGCAATACCTTGTAAAGCGCGGCCAAAAGCACCACCAGCAACCCGTAATTCTTCCGTTAATTCAGCGCTGAATGTAAGGATGTTAGAGACAACCATCCACGCTTTAATTAGTTCAAAATTAGCGTCATTAACAATTTCTTCAAACTTATCAATAAAGTCTAAATTCATTGCTACTACTTTATCAACATCTTGCCCGACTAATGCTTCCGCAACTTTGAGTAAATTAAATGTTTTTGTTTTACTGGCAAATTCATCTTTTAATAATGGGTTATACATTTTAATCATGTCGGCTCTTTCAACACTCGACATCGTCACTGGCACTAGCATCGCATCAAACGCTAACGCTTTATTTAATAAGTCTTGTGCCGCTTCTTCTTCTAAACCATATAAACTTAGCACTTGCATTGTCGTCATTGTAAATAACCCAATAAGTTGTTGTTTCGTTTCTTCGTTTTCATAATATGAAGTATCTGGTAAGAATAAATTCGCAGCGGTAAAATATAGCACCTCGTTATTTGAATCTTTAAAATCTTGGAACACCATAAAGCTAAATGGTAAATCCACTCCATCTAACACAAAATCTTTCATATTTTTTTCTAAGTCTTTAAGTGACTTTAAATTTAAGATTTTCTTAATTACTGGTTTAAGTGGTTCAGCACCAAGCTTTTCTCTTGTAGCAAAATCATTCGTCATTTTGTAAAGCTTAACGAATTCTTGCAGATGATTATTTAATCCTGTTTGGTCTTTATCCCATTTTTTCGCTAAATCCATTAATAACTTTTCAATATCTAAATGTAGTTCTAAAAATGCTGACATCATTGGTTGATCACCAGGAATTACTGCGGCATCAATCCATTCTTTATTAACAGCTTCGTAATAATTGTTTTTAATTAGTTCTTGTTTCATATTTTCACCTCACCATCGTATTTTAACATTTATGTATGGTAAATAGAGGAAGTTTACTTATTCTTTACAAAAAAATCACTACAAAGTAGTGACTTTACTTGCAAATGGTGGGCCCTAATAGATTTGAACTATCGACCTCACCCTTATCAGGGGTGCGCTCTAACCAACTGAGCTAAGGGCCCATCTGCGGACGCTAATATATAATATAACAACATTGACCATATTGCAACTTTTTTAACATTAAAAGTTTTTAATATAAGAAAAAGTCTGGCATTTTGAACCAGACTTTCGTTTGTTCTCGTGTAGTTATATTAACGTTTGGAGAATTGTGGTGCACGACGAGCGCCTTTAAGACCGTATTTCTTCCGTTCTTTGGCACGAGCATCACGGGTTAACATTCCCGCGCGTTTAAGTGTACCGCGATCAAGGCCAGCTTCAAGTAAAGCACGCGCAATTCCTAAACGGATTGCCCCTGCTTGACCGGTAAAGCCACCACCATGAACATTAGCGATGACATCATATTTGTCGGCAACATCAAGTAAAGTTAATGGTTGTTTTAAGTCCATAACTAAGGTTTGATAAGGCATGTAATCATTAACATCTTGATCATTAACAATAATTGAACCTTTACCAGGTTTCAAAATAATGCGTGCGACGCTTGATTTACGACGGCCAGTACCTAAGTAAGTTTCTGCTTTTCTCTTTGCCATTATTTACTTCCTCCAATATAACGTAAGGGTAGTTCCACTGGTTGTTGTGCACTATGTTTGTGTTCTGGTCCAGCATAGACAAATAATTTCTTAATAATTTGACGGCCAAGACGACCTTTTGGAACCATGCCCCACACTGCTCTTTCCATCATTTCGACAGGATAATTTGCGAGCATTTCACTTGCTGTCCGCACGCGTAAACCGCCAGGACGTTGGCTGGTGTTGTAATATTTCTTTGTTTTGAGCTTATTGCCGCTTAAACTAACCTTGTCAGCGTTAACAACGATAACATAATCTCCACAATCAACATGTGGGGTATATTCTGGTTTGTTTTTGCCCATGAGCGTCATGGCGATTTCGCTCGCTAACCGACCGAGTGGAAGATCAGTAGCGTCAACGACATACCATTTACGTTCAACGGTTGCAGCATTCGCATGTGTTGTTTGACGTAGCATATTTGTATTTCTCCTTTACCAATTTTCGTCTTACCGGGACGACAAAAGGCAGATAATGCCGTGATTAATAATAATATATTATAAATATATTGTCAACTTAATTCGTTATTTTATTTATCAATATAATTGATAAGCCGACATAAAGATGAAATTAACCTTCGCGTTTCGTAATTTTCTTGCTAAGAATGATGGCAATTGTAAGGAATACTGCAAAGTAGGCTAGTAAAATACCGATATTTAATAAGATGCTTGGTCCGTTTGTATTTAATCCTTCGGCAAGCAAGTTATTAATTGTCACTGTATGACTAGCGGGAAAGACTTTCCCAACATTAATAATCGACTTGGGTAAGAGGAATGTTGGTAAAAAAGCTCCAGAGAAAAAGGCTTGCGCTAAAGCAAAGACTGTACTAATGATGGAGACGATTTCAGCTTTACTAATTACAAGGCCAATGACCATCGCTAGTGCCGTAAGTGGTAAAGTAAATAGCATAATATTAAGTGTTAAGTATAATCCAGTTATGCTTAAAGCAATTTTTGGATAAGAAATAATTGCTAAGACATAAACTAGGCCTACTAACAGAAGCGAAAGGGTTATTGCTCCAAAGATAAGGCCCACGATTAAGCGCGGCATGCTGTAGGGCGTTATCGAAATACGCATTAATATTTCACGGCGTTTAATTTCATACATTACAATACTAACAAGCAAGATAATAACTGCTGACATAATGTAAGTTGAAAATGAAAAGAAATGGCTTAACATCGACAGTTTTGTGCGATTTGGATTTTCATAAACTATCTCCGTTTCTTTTTCAAGCGCAATTAATGTTTTGTTTGTTAACTCAGTAGCGGATAAGTTATTCCCGGCTGTAGCACTAACTTCTTTTAAGTCGTGGTAAGTATTAATAAACTTATTAAGGGCGGCTTTTGTTGGGGTTATTGTCGCTAAATCTTGCGAATTCGTATGAAAAATAAATAATGCATTTTCCCGCGTTAAAGTTGATAAATCCTTCGGAATAATGAGTGCGCCACGCACAACTCCGGCATAAATAGCGTCATTTACTTCACTTGGCTTAATATTTTTCTTTACATTCACAAAGTTTAAAGTGTATGTATAAAAGCCTTGGGAAAACGGATCATCACTTTCTTCACTAATTAAATTATTGTCCATTAAATAATCGAAAATTAAAGTGTTATCACTTGGTAAGTCATCGACTGTTTCATTTGTAATATTTGCGTAGTAGACTGGCGCTAAAATTTTAAAGTCTTCATTAGCGGCGCCACTATCGCTTAACCCAAACATAAGACCACTAACAACTAAAATTAAAACATAAGCGAGAAATGAAACGAAGTTTGCTTTAACAATTTTGAAAAATAATTTAAACCCCATCTTATTTATTGCTCTCCCGATTAAATTTAATAAGCGTTACACCAAAGAGAATGACACCGATAACGGTCATCGCTAGCATATTATTCCAGTAACGAGTCATATTACCAAAATCAAGACTAACAAATGAATCACTAATTAATGCGTTGATATTTATATAAGACAAAAGCGGCATTTTAGTGCCAACAAAAAACTTCATTGATGATATCATCATCCCTGAGAGGAACCCGCCGATAGTACCCGCTAAAATAATGATAGCAATCACTGCATTTTGACTAAGTTTATTAAAGACAATCCCAATGAAAAAGCCATTTATATTCACTAAAATAACACCAATTAATGCAGCTAAAAGCGCTAAACCAATATTAGCAAATGTCACTTTAAAAATGAAAACTAATATTGCAATGTAAAGCGCAATAATTGCTGTTTGCACAACGAGTGAACTAAGTAAGGCACTCACTAATAATTTAGCGCGACTAGCGCCACTAACTGTAACGCGTTTAGCAAAAGCAAAACTATTTGGTTGAAAGATTTTAGCTTGTTCTGTCGCAAGAAATGCCCCATAAATTATCGCCATCGCAAGTACTGTATAGTGATAGTTATTAACATAATCTATTTTTTTATCACCAGAATCAAAGTCATATGTATAAGCATAGCTTGCAACATGTTTATTCATGGCGTCTTGAAATGATAATGTACCATTACTTTCTGCGACTAAGAGTGTCGTAACCTTAATAAAGTTTTGATAGTCATCAATAAATGTTTGTAATATCGCGGTACTTATATTTTGTGAAGATGCTTTAATTTTAAATGCCCCATCTTCCTTATAAAAATAAATGGTCTTATCTTTTTTAAATTCTTTTTCGGCTTCAGCCTTAGTTTTTTCGCTAAGTGCAAAGATCTTTACTGTTTGTGCTTTATCTGTGCCTTCGTTTTTAATGTATTCAGCTTTGTTAGTGAGCATTTCTTCAACTAAAAACGCTTTGTCCTCGGCAGTAAAGTTTGTGGAAACATAATTTACTTTAAGTGTTTCAAAGTTATCATGATTGCGAATACCATCAAACACAATATGAAAAATAGTACTTAATATAATTGGAAATAATAACGCCCAAAAAACAATTTCTTTATTTTTAAGTAATTTCTTTAAATTTAAAATAAATAAACTTTTCATCTTAGTCCCGTAACTCTTTACCAGTTAACTCCAAAAATACATCATTTAAACTTGGTTTATTCGCATTAGCCCGCGAATAATCAACATTGTTATTTTCTAAAATATGAATAATTTTAATAAATGCTTTATCGTCTTCACTCGTCTTAATTACTAACTTCTCCTTAGTGTGGATCACTTCAAGAATACCTGGTAATTCATTTATTTCTGTCACAACTTTTAGCGGCATTTCGCCTTTATATTCAATTTCAATGTATTCCGCTAAATCGATTTGATCAATTAAGGCATCATAATTTCCTTCGGCAATAACTTGGCCTTTGTCCATAATTAAAATATAGTCACATAGCATTTCAATTTCTTCCATGTAATGCGAAGTATAAACAATTGTCGCCCCGTTTTTATTTAATACTTTAATTTGTTCTAAGATGTGATTACGACTCTGTGGGTCAATCCCAACGGTTGGTTCATCAAAGAAAATAAGCGTTGGTTTATGCGCAATGCCGCACGCTATATGTAATCTCCGGAGTAATCCGCCTGAAAGTTTCTTTGGTTTAAACTTTGCAAAATCTTTAATTTGCACAAAGTCCATCGCTTCTTCAACATATTGTGCACGGAGTTTTTCATCATTTATATAAAGTCCGCAGAAATAATCAATATTTTCTCTAACTGTTAATTCATTAAAGACACCAACTTCTTGGGTAATAAGTCCGATATGCTTTTTGGCTTCAACTTTAGTCTTATATTTATTATCAAATAAAATAATTTCGCCTGTTTCATAATCCACTAAATCAAGAATAGCGTTGATCGTTGTCGTTTTACCGCTACCATTAGGACCTAATAAGCCAAAAATTTCTCCAGCTTTAACTTTAAAATTAAGACCATTTACAGCCTTAACACCTTTTTTATATGTTTTGTGTAAGTTTTTTACTTTTATCATATTAATCACCTATAAGCATTATAACTTCATTTATGTGAATTTTAACAGTATAAGCAATTCGTAAAGGTTTCTTTACAAAGTAAAGCGCGACAATAAAGAAAGAACGACCACATGTAGTGGCCGTCTTTTTGCTAACATATATTCCTTATTCTCGATTACGAGCGAGAACAAGAAGAAAGCGAATGACTTGTAAATAAATCCACACAAGGGTAACTAAGAACCCTAAACTTACTTGCCATTCATAAATTTTTGGCGCTCCGCTTTGGACGATTGTTTCAGCATTATTAAAGTCAAGAATGAGCATAATCGCCCCAAGCACGACTAAGAATGCACTGACAATGACCATCAGCGGGTAATTATCAACATAACTTAAATATAAATCTTGGGCAACACGGCTAATAATGAAAAGTACTAAACTACTAATCATTACCATTAATAAGGCTGCAAAAACAAAACGAATTAAGCCTGGTGTAGCGCGTACAGCTTTAATACTATGTAAGAAAGCCATCACACCAACAATGCCAAAAGTCGCCACAAGTGCCATTACACCAACACCAGGGAAGTAGGTTTCAACAATAAATGTCAGTGCGCCATACATTATCCCCTGAGTTATTGCATATAACACACTTAAAACAGGAGCAGTTTTCACACTTCGCATTGCGAAGAACACGAAGAAGAATGAAGCAATACCACCAAAGATTAAAAAACCGACGACGACAGGGAATGGTAAAAACCATGTACTAAGTCCCGCAGCAATCATAATGAGTACGAGTAATAATGTTTTAAGGGCAATGCCGCTCCATGATGCTGTGCTAACTGTCACATCAACTGGCACACTACTTGTCATTGCTTGATTCATATCATTATTCATATTACGGAATATTGGATTTGCATTTCTACGCATATAAAGTTCCTCCTTATATTTTTGCCACTAATATTATATCACTCTTCAGTGGGCACATTAACATTATGATACACTTCTTGGACATCTTGGACATCTTCTAGCATATCAATAATGCGTTTAAATACTTCAGTGTCTTCTGCATTTAGTGTTACTTTATCGTTAGGAATCATTTGAATTTCACTAATGTTAAATTCCTTAATCCCTAAAGAATATAATGTATCGCGTGTTTTACCGTATGAAGTCGGATTAACAAGAACTTCAATCACATCATCTTCTTCATTAATATCCCATACATCAACATCATTAAGAATTAATGTCTCTGTTATTTCTTCAAGATTATTGCCTGCGAATAAAAAGATACCTGTTTCGGTAAAGTTATAAGCAACTGTTTGTAAGATCGAGTCCGTCTTTTTAAGCACAGCTTTAATATCACTAATCGCGCGATTAACATTGTCAGTTAAAGTATCAATTACAAGTTGACTGCCACCTGGGCCCATCACTTCGTAACGCCCTGGAATATAAGCAAAAGCGTCATCTCCTTCCGCCTTTTTAATCGCCCGTTCCATGACATCTTTTGTCGCACCCATTGCTCGATATTTATCAAGCGCTGCGCGTAAGGCTAAGTTGGAATTAGGATCAGTGCCTCCGCTTTTTGCCACCATAAAAATTTCTTTTGAGGCCCGCATATTAAGTGCACTCTTTTTCGCTGCGGTACTTGCCATACTTGCCGCTCTAACTTGAAATGCTCTTCCCATAACTTTGCTCCTTTAACTACTATTTTATTATAAGCCTAATACTTTACTTTGCGTAAATAAAGCCCATCACCAATTACTTTATGACTAATGATTTTTCGTTCTTTTGAATTTAAGTTGTCTTTAATAAAGTTTGCATCTTCTTTACCCGCATTTTGCGCGAGTAATGCGCCAACCATCATCCTAATTTGGCCACGCATAAATCCTTCACCAATAAACACAATCTTTAGCATTTTGCCGCTCTTTTGTATTTTCACTGCACTAATATTACGGACAAAATTAGCCTCATCTTCTTTCTTACTTGTGAAGTTTTGGAAGTTATGTGTACCGACAAATAATTTAGCGTCTTTCCGTAACTTTTTCTCATCTAATGCAAAAGGATAAAAAAGCACTCTATTAAATAAAAACGGATCTTTTGCACCTAAGTAAATTAGATATTCATATGTCTTACTTTTAGCGGCATACCGCGCATGAAAGTCATCTTTTGCTTTTTGTAATTTAACAATTTCAATATCACCAGGTAGCATTTTATTTAAGGCATACTTTAATTTACTAACAGGAAAAGGCGGAGCGTCAAAATGAAACACTTGCCCGTAAGCATGAACTCTAGCGTCCGTTCTACCTGAAGCATAAATTACAATTTCCGTATTAAAAATTGTTGATAACTTATCTTCTATTACTTGTTGGACACTAATTTCAAAGGGTTGCCTTTGCCACCCAAAGTAATTTGTGCCTAAGTACTTTACTATTGCGACGTAGCGCATTACTTAAGCCCCCAAAGAGATAGTAAATTTTGGATATTAACATAGAGCATATTTGCTAAATCAATATGATAGACACGTAGTAAAATAACAAGCGTTAAAAAACTAACCGCTAGTAATAAAACAATTAAATCACGCCAAGTAAACCGTAAAATCCGATAACGCGTTCTTTTAGCCTGTGGGTCATACCCGCGCGCAATCATCGCATTAGCGAGCTCATCGCTGCGTTGGAGGGCACTAACAAAAAGCGGAACAATAAGTGCGACAACACCGCGTAATTTTTCTTTTACCTTCCCGCCTTTAAAATCAACACCACGACTTTCTTGCGCTCGCATAATTCGTCCCGTTTCATCAAGTAAAGTCGGAATAAAACGGAGTGCAATTGACAGTGTCATCGCTATTTCATGAACTGGAAAACGAATAACTTTAAGCGGACTCATATACCACTCAATCGCATAAGTTAAGTCTAGCGGTCTCGTACTTGCGGTTAAAACCGATGTTAAAGCAATCATTAACACAAGGCGAATGAAAATGTATAGTGTTTGATAAAGCGCTGCATCTTTAATCGCAAAGTTACCAATCATGAATAAGATATTACCTTCACGATTTCTAAATGTAAATATATTAATTATTAGTAAGAAAATCATCATAAACCACAAGCTTTTTAGTTGTTTAAAGAGTGAAAAAATCTTTAATTTTGTTACTTTCATTAAAATAAAAACAACAACAGCGTAAATCCCGTACATCAAAAAGTCCATGGCAGGATTAGCAAACTTTAGGAAGATTAAAACCATAAATACGACTAAACCAAAAAATTTAATCCGTGGATCAGCTTTATGCATAAATGAATCAGCAGGCATATAACGCCCTAAGGAGATATTTTTCACTTTGCTTGCTCCTTAAGGTTTTTCACCATTTTTGCTAAATCACTTACAGTATTTATTTTAGTAATATCAAGTGGACAGCCGCGCTGCACTAACGCTTGCATAAAAGCATAGAATGCTGGTACTTCTAAACTATATTCTTCTTTCACATCAGCGAAAAGTTTTTGTGGTGTTGTTTCTTCGACAATCTTCCCGTCTTTCATCACCACCACATCACTAGCGTAACGCAGCACTAAATCCATATCATGTGTGACTAACACGATTGTTGTCCCCGCTCTGTGAATATTAGCGAAAACTTCTATCATTTCATGGGCGCTTAAAGGATCTAGACCCGCAGTTGGTTCATCAAGCACTAAAATTTCAGGCTTAAGCGCTAAAATACCAGCAATTGCCACCCGGCGTTTTTCACCACCGGAAAGTTCAAATGGGGAACGACTATAAAAGGATTCATCAATCCCGACTAATGTTAAAGCGTTTTTCGCTAACGCTAGTGCTTCTTCATTACTCACCCCAAAATTTTTCGGGCCAAAAGCAACATCTTTAATGACGGTCTCTTCAAATAGTTGATATTCAGGAAACTGAAAGACAACGCCAACTTTTTTTCGTAATTCTTTAACTTTATAAGCAGCGCCACTTTCAACAATACTTTTTAAAAACGCTAGTCTTTGCTTTTGTTCGGCACTTACTTTTTTACTTTTAAGCTTACGGTTTAATTGTCGTAAGTACTTTTTCTTTTTACAAGGCAAAATAAGAAAATCTTCAACTTTAACGGCACCAGAAGTTGGGACTAAAAGTGCATTAATATGTTGAACAAGCGTTGATTTTCCACTACCAGTGTGACCAATAACCGCTGTAAAACTATTTTGCTTAATTTCTAAATTAATATCATGCAATGCATCATATTGAAAAGGAGACTTTGGCGCATAACTAAAATAAATATGGTGAAACTTTATGGCCATAATTCCTCCGCAAGACTTTCTAAATCTTTACTCTTAACTTTAATTCCTTGTTTTTCAAGTTCAAGTTTAATCCGGAAAATAAAGGGTAAATCAAGGCGAATACTCGTTAATGTTTCGTGATTCTTATAAATGTCTTCCGGTGTACCTTGCAGCACAATTTTGCCTTCATTCATCACAATAATTTCATCACTATGTAATGTTTCTTCTAAGTCATGCGTAATACTGATGATTGTTAAGTCTGGTACTTCTTTTCTTAACTCTGTCACAATTTCTTTAATCTCGCGTTTCCCACGTGGATCAAGCATCGCGGTCGCTTCATCTAGTAGTAAAATGCGTGGTTTCATCGCTAACACACCAGCAATCGCCACGCGTTGCTTTTGTCCACCACTTAAGTTGCTTGGTTCTTTATCTAAGAACTCACTCATTTTTACTTTAGCGGCGTATTCATTAATTATGTCATCCATCTCGGCATGGGCTACTCTTTTATTTTCGAGACCAAAAGCAATATCATCACGCACCGTTGCACCAATAAATTGGTTATCGGGGTTTTGAAAAACAATCCCGATATCTGGTCGTTCATCATCATAACTAGATAAAGGCTTACCAAATACTTTAATGACACTCCCTTTACCGACGTCTAAAATACCAGCAATGAGTTTCGCTAATGTTGATTTCCCACTGCCGTTATGACCGATAACACTAACATAAGTGCCCGCTTTAACATTAAAAGTGACGCCGTTTAAAACTTCGACATTTTTGTCGTAAGAGTAATTTAAGTTCATTATTTCTAAGGCATATTTATTCATTAAATTTGGGGTCTAACACTTTACCTTTAAATGGTGTTAATTTCACTCCTGCTAATTTAAGCATATGGCGACTAGCGCGCATATTCACTTGTTCATGATACTTGTCATCAAGATACACTATTTCTTTAATCCCGACTTGAATGCAAGCTTTAGCGCATTCGTTACATGGGAAAAGTGTTACATACAAGCGACATCCTTTAAGTGAGGCTCCACTTCTTGTATTTAAAATGGCATTAAGTTCAGCGTGACATACGTAAAAATATTTATTATTGATATCTTCACCTTTTTCCCACGGAATTACATCATCATCAATTCCGCGAGGCATCCCGTTATAACCTAAACTGACGACTTTATTTTCATCGTCAGCAATACATGCACCAACTTGGGTACTTGGGTCTTTACTTCTTTTCGAAGAAAGAATCGCAATTCCCATAAAATATTCATCCCAATTAATATAATCTTTACGTTTCATGATTAGCCTCCCTTAACAGCGCTAATTATAGCATAAATGCTATAGGTTAAGGGCTAGTTAAGAGTCTTAATCTAAGCGTTTTATAATTTGCACTTCAAATGGGCGCAACTTTTTAGCCTTATCACTAAACTCTTGATAGTTGGAATAAAGTACTTCACCATCAAGATTTAACTTATGAGTGCGTGCTTTACTTGCTAAATTAATGACGACTAAATATTCGTTTAAATCATCTGTGCGCGTAAACGCTAAAATGTCACGATGTGTTTTCTTAAATTCTAGGTCGCCATTTTTAAAAGCTTTTGTTTTTTGCCGTAAAGTCGCCATTTTTCGATAATGATGTAATACTGAGTCTTGATCTATTTCCTGAGCTTCAACATTAATTTCTGTATAATTTGGATTCACCATTAACCACGGTTTACCAGTAGTAAAACCAGCGTGCTTTTTATCATTCCACTGTACCGGACTGCGGCCATGATCACGCGTAAAGTTATTCACAAAGCGCCACGCAAGTTTACGCGGTACTTTAAATTTACGCAGTAAGTTATAAACATTACGCGAACTTACATCTTCAATATTTTCAATGCCGCCAAAATCAACATTTGTCATTCCAATTTCTTGTCCTTGATAAATATACGGTGTTCCGCGTAAGAATAAGACTGACGCTAAAAGTGCCGTAACACTTTCCTTATAATACTTTTTACTACCAAAGCGACTCACACTACGTGGCAAGTCATGATTTTCATAAAAGACTGTATTCCAAGGTATTTTAAGTTGCCATTTCTTTAGGGCGTTAACCATCCGATGCGGTTTATATTTCCGTTTAAATGTTGGTAATAAAAAGTAATCGACTTGCACTTGATCAAAGGCAAACACTTGCGTTAATTCACCATCTAAATAATCTTTAGCAGCGTCAATAGTAATATCCATTGTTTCGCCAACCGTGTAAGCCGCGTAAGGTTCTAGTATTTCATCATTAAGTTCTTTTAAGATTAAGTGACACCCAGGTGCATTTAAGTAATGCTCTTTTCCTGTTTTATACACGCGCTTCTTCCCGTCTTTAAGTGAAGTTTTACTAATTAAATTAATAACATCACACCGGAAACCTGCGACACCTTTATCAAGCCAAAAGCGTAAAATACTTTTAACTTCTTCTAGTACTTTTGGGTTTTCATAATTTAAATCAGGTTGTTCTCGTGTAAAAAGATGTAAGTACCACATGTCATTACTTGGTTCATAAGTCCAGGCTGGTCCAGTAAACATTGATTGCCAATTATTCGGCGGTAATTTTTTACCTTTTTTACTAATTTTACCTTTACGCCAAAAGTAATAGTTATGATATTCACTTTTGGGATCCTTGCTCTTTAAAAACCAATCATGCTGGAAGGAAGTATGATTAATAACTAAGTCCATAATAATTTTAATGTCAAGTTTCTTAGCTTGCGCAAGTAATCGCTCCATGTCTTCCATCGTGCCATATTCTGGATGGATTGCTTTATAATCACTAATGTCGTACCCATTATCAAAATTTGGGGAAGCGTAAAGCGGAGAAATCCATATTGCCCCAACATTTAGTGATTTTAAATATGGTAATTTAGAAATAATCCCAGGAATATCACCGACACCATCACCATTTGTGTCTTTAAAACTCCGCGGATAAATTTGATAGAAAATGCGTTCATGCCACCATTTATTATTCATAATTTTGTACCTCTCTTTTAGTGTATCAAAAAAGCAATAAAAAAACGCCCTAAGGCGTAATTTATTAAAAGTCACAATAACTTTTATTAGTTATTATCTTCTAAATGCTTTTCATAAAGAGCAAGCGCTTGTGCCATTTCCAGCGTGTCATCATCTTCGCGTTGTTCTTCTTTTTTTGTTCGCGGATCATACATAAATAAAAGTTCTTCAAACATAAGCATTTACTCCTTTTTTAACTACGACTATTGTAAGATAATAGCCCCTAAAATTCAAAGGTATTTAAGACACTAATAATTAATACTATAAGTATTAATTTTGACATATTGTGTCTAATGCGTTTAGGAGTTTTTTAGTAGTTTTTAAAAAAGGCGTTAATTCACGCCTAACTTAAGGTTTAAAACATTATAAAAAGGCTTAATCGTCTGTATCTATATGTTCTTTTGGGGGTAGCGCTAAAAGTTCTGCTACTCTGCTTTTGGCGTATACATTACTTAAAATTAATAAAAGCACAACTTGGAATGGTAATAAAATAAACATGATTAAAGTGTGGAAAAAGACACTGACGAAAAAATCAACTTTAAATTGGAGCATCTTCCACCATGACGAATAAAGAATATCGACAAAGAAAGTCATCAGCATCAGTGTAAACGCTAGTGAAGTTGGTGCACCAGTATATTTTTCGTAAGCACCTTCTTTATATTTTTTAACAAGCACATTAAAAGTAATAATGAGTCCGCTAAAGATAAGGAGTAAAACAAGCGTAAAAACAATTCTAAAAGTTGTCGTAAACATAATCGGGTCAAGCGTGCTATTAAACGGGTGTCTAATTGAAGGCTTAACAAAGATATATGTTTCTAAGCCAATGAAAATAATAGCTAAAAATACATAGAAAAGCGGTACTTTGATTTTTCTATCTAAATACATCACTAGGCGTAAAATAAGCCACGGCACAACACCATAAAGTGTTGAACTAATCACTGGCCAAATAATAAGGGTTCCGACCGGGAAAAGTGTCGCCCCAATTAAATCACTTGCCGCGCCCACAATCGCACCAAATACGGGGCCAAGATAAAGTGAAGCCATAATAATCGGAATATTACCAAGTGATAAGCGGTAAAGTGAAGGCATTCCAAAAGGAATTACTAAAAAGCGTTGAATAACGACACTGATAGCAATTAAAAAAGCACTTAGTGTTAATGCTGTCACGAGTCGTTTCGTTTTAAGCATATTCACCTCTTTTAAATTCATCAATAACAAGGCGCGCAAAATAAAGCGAACCAACAATTAAAAGCATGTCATTTTTCTTTAATGATTTCACTGCTTCTTTAATTGCCACTTTGTGCTCACCAATATACGGAAGTTGTGTTGATCCAAAATCTCTGACAGCCCGCGGATGATCAAAAGTTGTTAAAGTAATTGTGGCCCCTGCTAAAATTAATAAATCAATTTCTTGAAAATAATCTTTATCATTAAAAGCAGCAAACACTACTTTGAGCTTTTTACCATATACTTTAATATCACTTAATAAAGCACGAATTGCATGTGGGTTATGTGAACCATCAACAATAATTGCTGGTTCTTTTTGAATAACATTAAAACGACCTTCAAACGGTTTAGTTTTAAATGCAGCTTTAATCGCACTTTTTTTAATACTAACACCTAAACTTTTTAATATCTCAATGGCGTCAAGTGCCGCTACTGCATTATTTACTTCATAAAGTGCTCCGCTATAAAGCGTGTAATGTTCACCATTGTATGTAAAATTAATCCGCTCTAAATCATGTCTTGTAACAAGTGCATTATTATGCGTGCGATACACTGGCGCGTTAAGTTTTAAAGCAGTGTCAAGGACAACCTTTTCAGCGCGTCTAACAGCATCACCAAGTAAGACCGGCACACCTTTTTTTATAACGCCCGCCTTATGTTCAGCAACATCCATAATTGCTGGTCCAAGTGTATCAAGATGGTCAAGTCCAATATTAGTAATGATGCTTATAAGCGGGGTAAAAACATTCGTAGCGTCAAGTAAACCGCCCATTCCCACTTCAATAACGACATAATCAAGATTATTATCCGCAAAATAATTAAAGCTAATAAATGTCATTATTTCAAAAAGTGATAATTCATATTTTTTAAAGTCTTTGTCATACTTTTTAATACATTCACTAATATATTCATCACTAATTTCTTCACCATTAATGCACGCTAATTCGTTAACATTTTTAAAAGATGGGGATGTATATAAGCCGACATTATACCCACTATTTTGCAAACTTAAGGCAAGGTAATAGGCAGTACTTCCCTTCCCGTTAGTCCCTGTTATATGAATTGCAGGCGGTAATTTTGGGATTCCGTGTTCCTTTAAAAATGAGTCATACGCTCTTTTGTCGTAACGAGTCGGGGTATTAGTTAAATACTCTTTAATTTGCTCTTTAGTCATCACGCGAACTTCTTTCTTGCTTTAAAGCCTTTGCCATCGCTAATTTATCTTCGCGCTCTCTAATTGCATCACGCTTGTCATGAAGTTTTTTGCCTTTACCAAGCGCAATTGTAAGCTTGACACGACCACGAACAAAATACATTTTTGTGGCGACGCATGTCATTGACGCTATTTGCACATTTGCGCTATAGCGTGCTATTTCGCGTTTATGCATTAAAAGTTTACGTGTCCTGCGTGGTTCGTGATTAAAAATATTACCAAAAGCATATGGAGCAATATATAGACCTTCAATGAAAGCTTCTCCGTTACGGAAAACAATATAAGTATCTTTAAGCGAGGCACCACTGTGGCGAAGCGACTTAATTTCTGTGCCTTTTAAAACAATTCCCACCTCTAAAAAGTCACTAAGAAAATAATCGTGACTTGCACGGCGGTTTTCTGTTATAACATTATTCGTCTTTTTTTGCTTCGCCACTATAGTGTATCTTTCTTTTATCTCATTAAGAAACTTAAGACATCAGCGTAAACATCACGCCGATCTGTTTCATTTAATATTTCGTGGCGCATTCCTTCGTAAATCTTCACTTCTAAATTAGTAAAACCAAGTTTTGCATAAAATTTACCTAGTTTAATAATACCTTTCCCGTTAGCGCCTACTGGGTCTTCAGCACCAGCAATAATAAAGATTGGTAAGTCACGCGGGACATCAACATAATGCTTTTTCTTATATAAATTACTCGTGCCGCGTAATAATTCTAAATAAAAACCTTTTGATGACGGTTTCCCATCAAGCGGATGCGCGAGATAAGTATTGACATTGTCTTCGTTATAACTAAGCCAATCAGCGGGAGTACGCGCATTTTTAACAGCTTTTGAGTAAGCACCAATTGCCATACTAGCAAGTAACTTACTTTCTTTATCACGGTTACGATTATTAACGGTGAGAGCGGCAATAGCTTTCCCCATTCCAAAAAGTGCAGAAGGACCGTTTGATCCAACAATTACCACTTTCTTAGAAAGAAGCGGATAACGTTGCACGAAGCGTTGCGCTAAGAAACTACCCATTGAATGCCCTAAAACATAAAGTGGTAATTTATCTTTTGCTAGGTTTTCTACAAAAGTACCAAGCGCCGTCACAAATTTTTCAAAGCCGTGATTAGGTAAAACACCTAAAGTATGACCACCTTGCGTGACATTTTCTCCTTGTCCAAAATAGTCGATACTATATACACTAAATTCCGCTTCATTTAAGAATTTTGCAAATTCAGTGTAGCGCATTGCATGTTCTTGCATCCCTGTGATGACTAAGACATTCGCCCGCGGTTTTTTAACACCCCAATAAGCACCATAAAGTGTAAGTTCGGGGGAGATTTTATATTTGTGGCTGTAATTTTCCATATTACGTCCTCCTTCTTTTAATTTTACCATTTATTTACATATTGCTTACATAAGTAAAATGAAAATATTTATGGTTAACCATTACTCCTTAATTTTTTGATATAAATATAAAAATTATTACTTTTGTTTTTTCTCAAATAGATAAGCGTGGCGACAAGCATCTTTTACTGAATAATGCGGAACAAAGCCTAATTCATTTTTAGCTTTTGTAATATCAGCGTAGCTTGCGGCAATATCACCCTCACGACGTGGACCAATGACATACGGAATTTTAAGTTTATTTGCTTTTTCATAAAGATGCACTAATTCGAGGACGCTAGTGCCTTTGCCTGTCCCTAAGTTATAAACATTATAAGCATGATTGAAACTAAAGGCTTTAAGCGCTAAAACATGACCATTAGCTAAATCAAGGACATGGACATAATCTCTAATTCCTGTCCCATCAGGCGTCTCATAATCATCACCAAACACATTTAAGTGGCTTAATTTCCCATTAGCGACACGGCTAATGTAAGGCATTAAGTTATTGGGAATATCATTTGGTGATTCACCAAGTAATTTTGAAGGATGGGCACCAATTGGATTAAAATAGCGTAAACTAACTGCTTTAAAACCTTCATTAGCGTGCACAAAATCCATTAAGATTTGCTCAATAATTAACTTTGTAGTGCCATAGGGATTGGTAGTACCGCCGATTGGGTCTTCTTCTTTAAGCGGGACGTTTTCAGGGGTGCCATATACCGTTGCACTACTGGAAAAAAGAATGTTTTTCACATCAAATTCTTTCATCAGTTCCAGCAGTGTTAATGTTGAATCTAAGTTGTTTCTGTAATAAAGGAGCGGTTTTTGCACACTTTCACCAACCGCTTTAAGCCCAGCAAAATGAATCACAGCGTCAAATTTATGTTCGCTGAAAACCTTTCGCATGCTTTTTTTATCAGCAACATCGACTTTATAAAAAAACGGCTTTACTCCTGTAATCCGTTTAATTTTAGTGACGACATTTCTTTGTGAGTTCACTAAATTATCAGCAATAACGACTTCATGACCTTCTTCTAGTAGTGCCACAACGGTATGTGAACCGATGAAGCCAGTGCCTCCAGTAACTAATATTTTCATAAAACTATTTCCTAACTAATTGTTTTTCCTAAATCCCGCGCACGGTCAAGTGCTTCATGCCCAACAATATCACCACGTTCAGCTACACCAGGTACAGTAATAATATCCATTTTTTCAATACCTAACTGCCGACATAATTCTTTAAATTCATGGGTAATACCAACAAATGTATCGGGATTATCGTCACGCGCTACCGCAAGGAGTATTGCATGCGTAAAGCGTAAGTTGCGTTTACGATGTTCGACAACATAAGCATAAAGATTATCAATGAATACTTTGATTGCGCCGCTAAAGCCACCAAAGTAAACAGGTGAAGCAAGCACTAAAACATCACTGACATGTAAATATGGGGCAAGGACATTAAAATCGTCTTCGACTAAACTTGGTTTACCTTTCCGCCATGCATTTTCTTTATCGCGAAATGGTGAAAAATTACGATGCGAAGCTTCAACCTTTTGAATCGCATTACCATTATTTCGCGCGCCTTTAACAAAAGCATTTGCAAGCATAATTGAGTTGCCTGTTTTCCGGACGCTGCCTGTAACTACCATAATGTTTTTTGCCATATTGCCTCCATCAATAATTATATCATAAAATTGTTATATTGTGCTTAAAATCGTGCCTTTTATTAAGTTTTTACCACTTGTTACGATGAATTTTTTCTGGGTTAAGTGGTTCATTTGCCGGTTTATGTTCACCCTTGACTCCAAAGGCAACCATCCCGTAGAGACTAAAGCGTTCTGGTACACCAACAGCGTTTAGCATCTTCCTGTTATATTCTGGATAACGGGTACTAACCCAGAACCCACCTAAATTATCAAAACTTTCAACAGCGAGTAATAAGCTAATAAGTAAAGCACTGCAGTTACTATTTGCAAGATAAGCATTTGGTTCTTTTTCATCATCATTTAATATTAATATTAAATATGGAGCTTTTTCAAATTGGCCGCCTCTTTGATGTAATTCGCTAAGTGTTTTGATAACTTGTGGATCATCGACTAACATTATTTCATGTGGGCGTCGATTCATTGCCGTTGGGGTTACTAAACTAACTTTAACAATTTCATCGATTATTTCTTGTGGAATAGTTATGCCTTCTTTAAAGCGTCTAATACTTCTTCTTTTATATAAATTGTCGAGCACTTCATTTTTATGAACAACTTCTTCTTTATTATCATCAACCTTTTTAATATAAGTGCTAATTAAGTTCTTCCGTGTCACAATACCAATAAAGTACTTTCGATCATCAAGAATTGGAATAAAGTTTTGACCGAGTGCTTTATGAATTAATTCATCAATCTCTTCGTCCACTGATACAGGAGCGTAATCCCTAATGCGTTTAACGTTTTTTAAGCGCATATCAAGTGAATCTTCATAACCATTTTGATCAAGATGCCATAAGATGTCACCTTCAGTGACAGTGCCAACATAATGACCACTTTCATCAAGTAAAGGTACACTATTAAATCGTGCTTTCTTTAACACTTCCATCGCATCTCTTACACGCATTTTAGTTGATAAATATATGACTTCACTCTTCGGGGTTAGTATCATTAAAATGTTCATGCTCCACCTCTTTCTATACTATAATTATATAATAAAACCGCTTTCTCTGTGGTAAAAAAAGGAACTTTGTTGTATTATATGGTGTAACTATATGTTAGACTATTTATGAGGAGAATATTATGACTATTTTTATACGTGACAATTATAACGAGATGTCAAAAGCAGCAGCAAAAATAATTGCTAAGCAAATTAAAGAAAAACCTGATTCAGTTATTGGCCTTGCGACAGGCTTTACACCAATTGGCACTTATCGTGAACTAATTCGGATGCATAAAGAAGAAGGTTTAAGTTTTAAAGGAGTAACAGCTTTTACCCTTTATGAATTCTTAGGTGAAGGTTTTGATATTATTAAGCCTTACGGATTAGATAAATCAAGCGCTCGTTACATGCATGAAGAATTTTTCAAACATGTCGACATCGATAAGAAAAATATCCATTATTTTGACGGATTTACCGATGATCCACGTCGCACCTGTCAAGAATATGAAGAAAAAATTAAAGCAGCAGGCGGAATTGACTTACAACTCTTAGGTATCGGCCGTGATGGCCACTGGGGTTATAACGAACCAGGCTCAAGTTTAGGTAGTCGTAGCCATGTTGTTGCTTTAACTAAACAAACAATTGATGATAACTATGAAGACTTTTATCGGAAAGTAGGGATTACTAAAGATGAAATGCCGCACTTTGCCTTAACAATGGGCGTTGGCACAATTTTAGATGCAAGAAAATTAATCCTTGTCGCTAGCGGAGCTAAAAAAGCAGAAATTGTACAAAAAGCACTTGAAGGACCAATCACCGCCCAAATTACTTCTACTGCTATTCAGTTATATGCTGGCGAAGCAACAATTATTTTAGACGCTGATGCCGCAAGTATGTTATCAAATATTGAACACATTAAACATACCGAAGCAATGAGTAAAAAATACGGCTTCCGTGCCGAATAATACTTATTAATCATATTTTAAGAAATGACTAGGCCTCTTCTGGCCTAGTTTTTTTAACTTTTAATTCTTTACTAAAGCCACATTCATGCGACTTTCTTAATAAATAAAGCGCAGGTAATACGAATGTTAGTGAAGCCATAATACCTTCGCTTTTAAAAAGGAGAACTGCTAAAGATTCCATTTGACTCCGTAAAATAAAGACGCCCATACTAAGCAAGACAAAGAAAGTTAAACTGCGATTTGTCCTTGCTCTTCTAATTAGTAATATCGTTACAAAGAGAAAAACAAGGGCATATATTATTAATCCGCTTGCGCCAAAAGTATGCATTACTTCGACTAAGCCATTATGATAATCACCAAAGCCCGGTGTCATTACTCCTTCTATTTCAATTTGCATTCGTAAGTGATAGAAATAGCGCGAAAGATGTGGACCGTGACCAAAGACAAATATTATCGGATTAGCGACCATAAGACTAACTGCGTAATACCAAAGTTTCTTCCGTGAATCAAAAGAGCCAGGAACCCTTTCAAACATTTCATCAGGGAGTGTCCGATGTAAAAATAAAGAAATATTCGTCGTTTCTAATTTTGGCGAATAACGAAAGACAATAAATCCAATTACGAGTAAAAATGCTAAAAACACTTCAATACCAAAGCGAATAAACTTCTTGCGATCTAATAACCTAACCAGATGAAATAAAAAAGCAATAATAAGCAGTATATTAGCTAATAATAAATTTGTTTTAGAATAAGTGAATTTAATAGCTAAAACAAGCGGAATTTGCAGTAAAATATAAAAGAAACGTCGTTTTTTATCAAGATTTTTATAATAGAGGAAAAAGAGCATTACCTGCGCACTCAGCAAAAACGACGCATAAGGATTTCTGTTATTAAAAAAACTAGCGGGCACTTGGTAAGTGCTCCCTGGACCCTCTTTTACAATTGCAACATATTTTTCCCATTCAGTAGCAAGACTGTACCCAATAGCAAAAAAAGCGATTAAGACAATTGCTATAGTAAAGAAAAGCACTAATTTTAAAAATGACACATGATTTGGTAACACAAGCACGACAAAGAAAATAAAACTAAAATTCACAACAAGCGTCATAATCGCTGTTAAACGCATCCTTGTTGGTAACACAAAGTTTATATCGTGATATGTTCCATCTAAAAAGCGAATTGAAAGCAATTGTTCTTTTGGCATTATTAGCAAGTTAACAAGTGCCATAGTAAATACTATAGTAAGTACAATACACAGGATAATACCGTTTACACTAAGACGAATCTTACGGATAACGAAAAAAGAAAAAATACTAACGAGTGTTACAATGATTCCTGTTACCATCATTTGATTAGAAAGTGTTAGCGGATCAAAGTAATATCCAGGAGTAACATCCGTAATTATTGACTGTTCTAAAAAGAAGAAAGTTAAGCCCACAATTAGAATTGTGGCCAAAAAGTATATAAACAGATTTGCTCTTTCCCTGACTTTACTCATTTTTTAATTATACAACTATTTGTTCCTAAATGTTAATGCAGATAATTGTGCGGTTAAAATAACACACATTTTATGTGTGTATTTTATTTGTGTTTTTTTGCTATAATTTTCTTTATTAACCGAATACATCATGCGCTAAAGATGGGAAGTCAATATACGGATTACGGTTGTTTTGATAACCTTGCACTAATCCGTTTCTCCTAAATTCAAATTCATCAACTGGGTCTTGTAAGTGCCATTCTAAAAGAGTAGATAAAATGCCAAATTTACCTGCTCCAGTTGAACTACTTGTTGTATTATCGACAAGTGTTAATTGCGTTTGCGTATCATTATGGTAACGTGTTGCCATATAAAACATCGCACGCGCAACATCACCGCGATATTGTGGTAGTGGTTCATAAACGGTTCCACTTTTCCCGGTTTGCGTTCCCGTTTTACCAGAAGGCTTACCATCATAATCATTAATCGTAGATTTAACACTATTTGCCTTACCAAAGTCTAAATTACCACGGCTACCATTATTGCTCTTATCACTAGCGCGTAAGTGATGCATGTCACTTCCCGCTGGTGGGGTATCACCAAAGTTACCGTGAGACTTCGCCCAAATATGTTCTTTATCCCATACATCATTACGGGTAGAATATTTTTTAGGATTAGTATCATTATAACTAGCGTAAATTAGCACCATATATGGATTACTATCATTAGGGTCCGGTGATAAGTCCCAGTTACGATCAGTAGTTGCCATTGTTGTGTTTAATCCGCTATAACTTGTACTTACATGCCCTTTAATTTTGTTATATAGTTCTAGTTTTAAATTGTTGCCTGTTTTATTAAAGTCTACACTTGCGTAATATTCAAACACACTTTGGGGGACTTCAATTCCCGCTGGTGTATCAGGATAATTAGTCGGGTTTTCACTGCTACTAGGCGGTTCTTCACTCGAAGGTTCTTCGCTTGAAAGTTCCTCACTACTTGGCAGCTCTTCGCTACTCGCAACACTTGATTCTTCACTTGTCGTTTCACTATTAACTTCACTAGTGGACACTTCTCCTTCACTGCTTACAGAAGGTGCGCTACTTGATTCATTACGCGAACAGCCCACTAACATTGCTAATAGTACTACAAGTGTAATTGCTTTCTTTTTCATACTTTTTTACCTATTTATTTTTAGACCTTTCTATTTATTTAACCACAATTTGTGCGGAATATGCTTGCCAATAAGGGCTATTTATATATGAGTTATATGCTGAGGAAGGCACATAATATTTCATCGTCGAAACAGTGCCTTCAAATGAATTAGCGAAACGTAATGGTGGTGTGGTTGATATTAAATTAACACTTAGTAAATTAGTGTTACCAGCAAAAGCACGTGAACTAATTTCAGTAACTAAACTAGGAATAGTCACTTCTGCAAAAGCGCTATTTTCAAAAGCGTTATTCCCAATAATTTTTAATTTGCTCGAAAGTGTTACTTGCGCTAGGCTTATTGTTCCGGCAAAAGCATCCGTTGCTAACTCAGTAACATTGCTTGGAATAACAATACTTTCTAAACTAACTGCATCTTTAAAAGCTTGCATCCCAATATAAGTTAATGTGGCAGGTAAAACGACAGACTTAATACTACCATTTTGATAGAAAAGCTTTTCACCTAGTGCCACGATAGGTTTATCATTATAAGTTGTGGGCACAACAACATTAATCGCATTACCACCGTAAGATGTAACAATATAACCATTATTATTAGGATGTAATTCAAAGGTAAAGTGTGCTGTTTCACCTTCGGTCCATTTAGCGTACAATGTCACATCACTAGTCACATAATAAGGAAAACTGACGATATTAATAAATGTTGCTTCTAAGTACCATCCTGCAAGAGTGTAGCCTTCTCTAAAAATAAGAGGCATATCATAAATTACATCGGTGTAGATTGCATCAAGCATTGTTTCACAATTTGTAACAAATGTAACATTATAGGGCACTCCTAGTTCGCTGCTTACAGAAACAGAAGATTCTTCACTACTTGCGATGCTTGAAGAGTCTTCGCTACTCGTCGTAATTGACGATTCTTCGCCGTTTTCACTAGACGACTTTTCTGAAGTTGCGCTTCCTTCTTCGCTAGAAGTCGTCACACTTGTAGTTTCACTTGAAACAATTTCAGAACTAATACTTGTTCCTTCGCTTATACTTTTTTCGCTACTACTTAACTCAGTTCGACAACCACTAATAAGTAGTGACGCTAAAATAGGTAATAATTTTATAGAATTTCTTTTTCTCATAACCTTACTTAAATTATAATGTTTTTTTTCTTTTTTTAAGTGCAATATAAAAACAAACTGATAATGGTAATCCTAATCCCATTATTAGAATTGGTAGCTTGTTTTCGAAATTTTTAAGATCGCGACCTAGTCCCGTACCACCACTAACTAAGAAATTAGTGTACCCATAACCTGCAACAATAATGTTATAACGAGCATTAAACTCCACGCTAGCGGTCGTTCTAATTAAATTTTGAGCTTCAGGTAGCATCGCATCAAATTCAGTTTTTAAATGATTCCATGTTGTAAGTTTTACATCAGTGACAAGACACTCTTCGTGAGTTACAGCCATGAAATAATCTTCGTATGCCGCTGCTTGTTCTGCAGCTGTAAATGTGTATGTACTACCTGATTCAAAGGTAATCGTTATATTTGCTTGTAAGTTTTTGCTACTTACATCAATTCTAAAGTGTGTTGTACCCGCTGGAGCGTTTACCGTTGCGCTTGTGCCTCCAGCTGATGAAGTTAAAGTCGTGTGTGCTGCACCACTTGCACTTGTGATTTCAGTTGTACCAAATCTAAAAGCTTGTACTGAAGCACTACTTCCACCAGTTTTATAGTCTAATTTAAGTGATTTAATCGTTTCAAGTGCTGAAACATTGCGGAAGTGACCACTAGTGTAGACCATAATATACGAATCTAAATTACGTAATCCAACACCAGCAAAAGTATAACCGGATGCTGATAAACTACTATAATTTGTGCCCGTTGTTGTTGAAATTGCTGGAGCAAATGAATCACCTTTAATTGTTAGCGGATCTTTTGCAACGGCTCCAGTATAACTTCCGACATTAGTCACAGTTATATTAACACTTGCAGTAAGGCCATCATAACTAAAGTTAAGTGGCACAACACCTAATTCTTTAGTGGAACCACTAACAAGTGTTAAATCTGTACCTGTTAAGTTTGTAATCGTGCCATTACTTGCGCGATGTTCTGCCATAATTGAACTAAGCGCTAAAGCTTCACCGAAAATATAATTCTTTTTGAAGGCACTAAAATCAACATTTAAATATGGTTCATAAACTGGTGCTGGTGAAACTGTTAAACTTAAGTCATCAGTCTTATTACCATCTGTAGTAGTAACGCGAATTGTCGTACTCCCTTCGCTTACAGCAGTTATTAGACCATCACTCGTAACAGTAGCAACACTAGTGTTTAAGCTTGAAAATGTTACTTCTTTATTCGTAGCATTACTTGGTGCAATCGTAAATGTTGCTTGACTATTTTCGCCAACAGTTAATGACAATGTTTTTGGATTAATCGTCACACCAGTGACAGCGACTGGATCAGGTACTACTTCTTGATAATCAATCTTAATATCATGAATATACACGCTATTTGTCGAACAAATCACTTCGAATTGAATAAAACCGCTATTATTTATACTTGGGACAATAGTTGGACTTTCACGCCTAGTTGTTCCGCCAGTACTACTTATCGTAAAACTACCTACTTCTGTTTTTGTAGTGGAAGTAGCTGTTTCTTTTAAATACACTTTAACAGTACCTGCGCCTTTGCTAGCGTTAGACGACACTCCAAAAGTAATACCCTGAATATTTGTAAAGCTTTTTGGTGATGTCGCGCTTGCTCCACTAGCGCCTTCAGTTACTTGTACACGATTTGTATCATAACCAAAAGCATTTTTAACACTTGTCCAATTAGCGGGAGTAGCGCCCCAATATTGATCTTTAAAATAATAAGTTTCTGTCGCATTGGTTACATTTAAAACATTAATAGTAACAGTATCACTCTTTGTTCCAACTTTAGCACTAGCGGTAATCGTAGCGATTCCGCTTTTAAGGGCGGTGACAACACCAGCACTACTTATAGTTGCAACGCTTTCATTATTACTAACAAAATTTAAGTCATTATAATTTGCATTGTTTGGAGTTAAATTAATATCTAGTGTTTTAGTCGCACCAACTCCTAAATTAATTGTTGTATCGACAATATCTAGACCTGTTATTTCTAGCGGTGTCCCAGCAGCAACAACAGTAACATCAGTGTAAGCTTCGAATAAGTCATCAGTAAGTACACCAATTCTTGTTGTTCCTACACTATGAGCGGTTACTACTCCAGTATCTTCGTTAACGGTTGCAATAGCATCATTTTCACTAATAAAGATATGGTTTTTATTACTAGTGTTTTCAGGAAGAATTGTTGCACTTACCTGACTAGTGTCACCAACTCTAAGTGTTAAACTTGTTGGATTAATTTCAACACCAGTAACTGGTACTTCATCAACAAGTAAGGCACTTAAATCAAGACGACCGTAACCAAAAGTAGCATCTGGTCCCGCTGCACCTAGGTCATAGGCCGTTTCTTTTAATCTTTGTTCAATTTTAGCAGGAGTCGCAGTCGGATATTTTCCCTTGTAAATAGCCGCTGCACTTGCCACAATTGGGGCTGCAAATGATGTGCCTTGTGTTTCCGTGTAAGCACTAACGCCACCAATATCAGCGACGTAAACACTTCCTGGACTAACTATATCAACATTATGTAAGCCAAAGTTTGAATAAGAAGCGATGGTTGTTGATGTATTACGACCAAGTGCACCAACACCAATAACATTATTATTACTCGCAGGATAAGAATAATGATCAGTCTTTTCATTTCCCGCTGCCGCAATTACTGTTACACCTTTATTGTAAGCATAATTAATCGCTGTTTGGAAGTAGGTAGAAGCACCTTTGATCCCAGTTTGTTTTTTGCCGTGGCCATCAGTGAATGATTTTTCATATGCGCCTAGTGACATATTAATAATATCGGCACCATTATCAGCAGCGTAATAAATTGCCGCATTAATTTCAGTAAACATATAATTTGTCTTTAACACCAAGAGTGTTACATTTGCTGAAATACCCGCTGTTCCAACACCATTAACCATCGCACCAACTGTACTAGCGACATTCGTGCCGTGCCCCGCAGCTTCGGGATGAGTATCTTCAATGATACTTCGTCCATGCTCTTCTACAGATTGAATTTGTATATTTGAATAATAAGTTCCTGTTTCTTCAACATACGCTGATTTATTAGAAATATTCGTAGTAGCGCCATCTAAAAAATCTTCATGTGTTGTATTTAGTCCTGAGTCAATAATTGCTACTGTGACTCCTGCACCACGATAGTTATTAAGTACAGTGCCGCGATTAATATGATTAAAATGGAATTGACTAGAAAATTTTGGTTCACCATTTAAAGACGGATACACAAAAGGCATAGCCCGAGCTGTAATAAACGGATCTTTTTCTCTTTTTTCCCATTTAGTAAAACCAAGAATAAGTGGTAAGGCTAACAAAGTTAGGATTGTTATTTTGTGACGTTGTTTCATAGTAAAAATCTCCAGTAATTAAGATAATAACATGAAACTATTCAAAATATATAAATAATAAGTTTTTTGTGTAACAAAACATTATTTTCAACTTACCAAAATAATAATGTCATACTTTGTTATAATGAAGTTAGCATTGGAGAAACACTTATGAAAAAACGATTGTTATCTTTGTTTGTTATTAGTGTCCTTTTTAGTAATGTGCCAAGTACTTCCACTAAAATAGTGGAAACAAATGCACAAACAGGGATTACTGTTCATTATCGCGGTGACTACACTAATCCGCACATTTATTATTGGAATCCGCAGCCCGCTATTATTACTACACCAAGTTGGCCTGGTGAAAAGATGATAAAAGATGAAGGAAGTGATTGGTACACTAAATCGTGGCCCGAATTAACTGCTATTAACTTAATATTTAATAATGGTGGGCAACCACAAACTAGTGATTTATCACGCACTACTGGCGAATACTGGTGGGTCGGGCAAGGCACGGGTGGTAAATGGTACACAAGTGACCCCGATACCATTACCGAACCAGAATACACTGATACTGGTAAATTAGTAATCCATGTTAAGTCACCACACAGTGTACCTAAAATTAAGTATTATGACAGTGTCCCAGGCGGAATAAGTACACCAAATGCCATAAATATGACTGCTGAAAAAGAGGGATGGTACCGCTTTGGCTTTAATAAGATTTCAAGTATTAAAGCTAAATTCACAATTGATGGTAGTGAAAGTGCTGAGTACTTTTTCACTAATGGCGAATGGTATTTAGAAAACGGAGTACTCACTGACTTTAAACCAAAAGTAACAAGTGGTAAAAGTGATTTTAGAGAAGAAACAATTTACTTCTTGATGACAACAAGATTTTATGATGGTGACACATCTAATAATGTTCACTGTTGGGATGATGCTAAAGCAGGGAATTTAGCTAGTGATCCAGCGTGGCGCGGAGACTTTAAAGGCTTAATTCAAAAACTTGATTACATTAAAGCCCTTGGTTTTAGTGCAATTTGGATTACACCAATTGTCGAAAATGCTTCGGGCTATGATTATCACGGTTATCACGCTCTTGACTTTACTCAAGTTGATCCGCGCTTAGAAAGTCCAAACGCAACTTATCAAACTTTAATTAATGAAACACATGCACGCGGGATGAAAATCATCCAAGATGTTGTCTTTAACCACAGCGGGAACTTTGGAGAGAAAAACATCTTCCCACTATTTAAAAAAGATTACACAAAAGCTGACACCGTTAGTAACTTAATTAAAACTGACCCGCATAATTTACTTGGTAGTGACTACGACGCACTTGATGGTGGTAGACAATATAGTAGGCGTATTAATGCAATGAAGGAAGACGCTAATGACTTCCGCCATATTTATCACCATGAAAAAAGTCTTGGTTGGGAAGATTATAATGTGCAAACCGGACAAATTGCTGGAGACTGCGTTGATTTAAACACTGAAAATCCTTATGTTAGTGACTACTTAATCAATGCTTATAATCGCTATATTGATATGGGAGTTGATGCTTTTAGAGTTGATACTGTTAAACATATTTCACGCTTAACCTTTAATAATGTTTTTAATCCTGCTTTTCAAAATAGAGGGGGTGATGACTTCTTTATGTTTGGGGAAGTCGCCACTCGTTATCGCCAAGTATGGAATAATGGTAACCCCGCAATTAGCACACCGTTCTACACCTGGAAAGAAAGTAAAAGTTATCCGTGGGCAACACGAGAAGAGCGGGAAGCAAGTACATATCAGCACTGGCAAGATAACGCTAATCCAGCAACACAACCTAGCAGTAACAACCATCTGCTAGATGGTAATAATTATCGTCAAGTTGATTACTCAAAGAAAAGTTACATGAATGTTATTGATTTCCCGATGCACTGGAACTTTAAGAACGCTAATGACGCCTTTAATGTCGCAGTCGGGAATGATTATACTTATGCTGATGCAACATGGAATGTAATGTATGTTGATTCGCATGACTATGCACCAGATGGCGCTCCTGAAGGACAACGCTTTGCCGAACCACAAAGTGTATGGGCGGAAAATTTAAGTCTGATGTTTACTTTTAGAGGTATCCCAACGATTTATTACGGAACAGAAATTGAATTCCAAAAAGGAAAACCAATTGATGTTGGACCAAATGCCCCACTTAGTGAAACAGGTCGCGCATATTTTGGTAATCATATTGAAGGCTCACTCACTGTGACTGATTTTGGTAAGTATACGAACGCAAATGGAGCAGTTGCAACAACATTAAATCACCCATTAGCGAAACATATTCGTAACTTAAACTTAATTAGAAGAAACATCCCCGCTTTACAAAAGGGACAATATAGTACTGCTGGTATTAATGGCGGTTTAGCGTTTAAACGCCGATTTACTGATAGCACCACTGACAGCTTCGCACTTGTCACAATTTCAAGTAGTGCTACATTTAATAATATTCCAAATGGTACTTATGTTGATGCTGTTACTGGTGAAGCAAAAGTTGTCACTAATGGTTCTTTATCCGTGAATGTATCTGGTAAAGGCAATTTAAGAGTGTTCGTTTTAACTACTTCTAAAACACCTGCACCAGGCAAAATAGCAGAAAGCGGATTAACTTATATTAAATAATTATATTTACCAAATTACATGATCTGGATCAGGGGCTTTGCCCGCTTTTCCTTTTAATGAATTAATTAATTTAATATCTTCTTTACTTAACTTGAAATCAAAAACATCAAAGTTTTCACTAATGCGTGATGCGTTTGTGGATTTAGGTAACGGCAAATAACCATGTTCTAAACTCCATCTGATCGCTACTTGAGCGGGACGCTTATTGTATTTTGTTCCAACTTGATTAAGTTCATTTAACCCTAATAGTCGACCAGTGCCAAGTGGAGAATAGGCTACTGTCAAAATATTATGCTTCTCATTAAAGGCGACAACTTTAGGTTGTGTATCACTTGGACTTACATATATTTGATTTGTAGCGGGTTTTACTTTAATTGTTTTAAGTAATGCTTTTAAGTGATGGGGATGAAAGTTACTAACACCAATTGAGCGAATTTTCCCAGCAAAATAAGCTTCTTCCATCGCTCTATATACTTCTGCATTTCTCTTTTTATAAAAAGTACGAGCATTAATTGGATTTGGCCAGTGAATTAAATATTGGTCGACATAATCAAGCCCTAAGCGCTTTAAACTTGCATTAATCGCTTGCTTTGCGTCTTCATAAGTTAAATGAGTATTTGTTAATTTAGTGGTAACAAATATTTCTTCGCGCGGGATACCGCTATCACGAATAGCGCGCCCAACACTTTCTTCGTTATGATAAGCTTCGGCAGTGTCAATATGGCGATAACCAACACGCAGCGCTGCTTTTACGCTTTCATAAGCTTCTTCGCCGTCTTTTGCTTGCCAGGTGCCAAAACCGATGACGGGCATCTTCACTCCATTATTTAGTGTATAAACGCTATCCTTATGTAAAAGGCTAGGATCAATTGCAAATTTTGATTTAAACATCTAACCCCTCCTATAAATATTTTAACAAATAAATTATACTTTTTTCAGAGAATGTGTGATTTTATAAGACAAAGTCTTAAGCTTTTTATAATAGTCGTGGAAAGAAAAAATTTAAATATTACCAATAAAATGATGAACTTAATCGTATTAATAATGAGGAAGTGCAAATGAGTGACCCAAAAGTCAGTCGTATTATTGCATTACTCAATGAATTAAAACGCGGGAACAATGATAACTTCGAGGAGTTTTACGAACTCACAAAGTATCAAATCTTCTATTCGCTATTATCGCTGACGAAAAATCACGAACTCGCGGAAGATATTCTCGCCGAAACTTATCTAAAGTTTTTAGACAATCTCAAACGCATTAAGGCCAATCAAAATCCTCTTGGCTTCTTGCTTGTGACCGCTAGAAACTTAGCCTACGACCACTTCAAAAAAGAAAATCGTGTTTCTTATATTGAAGATTATCTCCTTGAAAGCGATATTGGTGCGAGCACAACTGACAAGTATGACGATAGTGATCGCTTACTCGCCAGGATGCAAGAAATTCTAAACGAAACAGAATACCAGGTTGTCGTGCTTTATGTTTTAAGTGAATTAACACACAAAGAAATTGCCGAATACTTAGATAAACCATTAGGCACCATTACATGGACATATAGCAACGCTATTAAAAAATTACAGAAAGGATTAAGTGATTATGCACGGGATGAATGACGACAAAATTAAAAAAATCATTCAGGAAAATGTGACAAAACCTGAGATTAAGCTTTCCGCTGCTCAGATTTTAGCCATGCATGAAGAACGTAAACGCGCTAAAGAAAAGCCAAAACGCATTCCTTTCTTTAAACGTCCAACATTTAAATATAGCCTAGGTTTCTTAAGTGCAGCGCTTGTAATCGGGATTACAGTCTATGCTTTAAGAGACACTATTGTCCCCCCAATTATTAGCACAAGCGAAGGTGGCGAAACTTCGACCCCAAGCAGTGGTGAAGTCTCCACTCCTAGTGTACCAGTAAGTGAACATAATCCGGATAAAATCCCACATGGTAAAGAAGGTGAGTTTGTATTTATGACTTCTTCTGCCCTTAATTACGCCCCTGAAGGCTCAATTCCTGGTGGAATGGGATTAATTAAACCATGGTATAGTATCTCACTTAGTGATCCTGAAAAATTAGAACTAGAAGCAGCGCTAGATGAAACGCTACCCTTAGTGAGTGACTTCTTTAGTCTTGATAAAGGTTTTAATTATCAGAAGAATAAAGGGAATTATGCGGGAACATATGGTACATACACGCATGAATTTATTATTAATGAATACACACGCATTATTGGTAATGTTGAAATTGAAGAAGATGATACCGAAACGGAAACGGAACTTGAAGGTGAAATCATTATTCACGACACACATTTCCATTTTGAAGGCGAAACAGAAATTGATACTGCTGATAACGAAACAGATATTAGTTTAAAGATTGAATATAATGATGATTCATATTTAGAAATCGAGAGCGAAAACGAAGCTGATGAACAAACATTTAAATATAAACTATATCTTGATGGCGACGAAAAACTTAATGTTGAAATTAAAAGTTATAACACGCATGGTAATGGTAATGGTGGTCGTTGCGCAGAAGTAAAAACGAAATATAACAATGAAGATTATGAATTTTACATCACAAAAAAGAGCGGTAATTATGTCATTGAATATCTTGAAATGATTATTATTGCAACAGAAACTGAAGATAAAAAATTTATTTATTCTTACGAATAAAAAATAAAATAAAAATAATTTTTAAATAATTCCAATAAAAAAGAATTTTAATTCGTATTTATTGTGAACGGAAAAAAGGAGGAACTACTTATGAAAAAAACGTTTACACTCATGACTTTCGCTCTTGGAGCAACACTCGTGCTTGGTGGCTGTAAAAAACCAACTACTGAAGCCACAGCCGTAATTAAAAGTCAAACAATGGCCTTCGAAGCCACTACCGCACTTACACTAGTGGGCGGATTCGAAACTGTACCAGAGGTGAAAGCCTTACAAAAATCACTCGCAAATGAAGGTGTCGCTGAACCCGATATCCCAGTTGCAACTCTTGACATCTTATTCAATAACGGTGTCGACTTCCAAATTGGTCGTGAAGATAGTGATTTAGATGGTTATGCCTATGTCGATACGATCTCCTTCAATATTGGAACCGATAGTCGTATTGAATACAAGCTCTACTACAACTTAGAAACCGCTGAAGAAGAAATTGATGACGACGGTGATGATGACGAATTATTAAATAATGATATCGCAAGTAAAGCACGCTACGGCGAAAACAAACATAATGGCAAAGATGA
>Ga0116182_1000524_pt1 | contig 42529 bp, 54 predicted proteins | sample AD_UKC077_MetaG_FD_89805 | JGI IMG/M metagenome (GOLD analysis project Ga0116182, IMG submission 89805) | Active sludge microbial communities of municipal wastewater-treating anaerobic digesters from USA - AD_UKC077_MetaG | ecosystem: Engineered > Bioreactor > Anaerobic > Digestate | place: USA...
ACTTGATGTGTTTACTTTGGTTCTTATATACTCATCACCTTCAAACTCATCAAGTACTGGAAACAATTCAGGATTGATTAAATAAACATCACCTAATACTTTACCTTTACCATCAACAAACCCTGGATAAAAATCATTGACTTTGTATATTTTACCATTAATTGTTGCTTTTCCACAATAAATAGGATCCTGTAATAACTTTTTAGCAGTATCTCTAAACTGACCATATACAAATAAATATTCTCTCATAAACTATATATTTAATTTTTGATATAAATTTTATGAATGAGATAAATAAAATTTATGAATGAGATAAATATAAGTATGAAAGAAGTTATTGTTAAGTCAGAATCAAGACCACTTAGAAGTGAGTGGACAACTGAATTATCAACAGACTTAAATGTGTATATTAATAGTGATGTGGAAGATAAATTAGTTAAAGAATTAAGTGATGAATTGAGAAGAGAAATGAGAAAGAAAAAAATAGAAAAAATCTTGAAACATATGGCTTAATTTTCATATAAAAACTATGTATATTGAGAACAAAATCACTAATAAAATATCAAGCCAAATAGTATCTAAGAGAGTAGAAGATAAAACTTTTACACTTCAATTTTTACCAGAATGTTTATATCATATTGAGAATATAAAAACTATAAATTATAAAGAGACAAAACTAAAGACAGATTATCTAATTGATATAATACATAGTCTAATTTTAAAGTATTATTTTAAGAAAGAAAACAGATTTGCAATTAATGCCACTGTGTTAAAAGATAAGTATGGTTACTTATACAACTATTATATAAATTATCTTATTGATAATAATATAATTGCACTTATGACACAATATCAAACAGGTGTTACATCAAGAATATATTCATTAGATGATGATATTTTTAAATCTAAAATTAAAAGATATAAGAACTATGACAAAGTACTTTTGAGAAAGTATAAAGGTAAGTTTGTAGAAATGGTTGGAAGTTCTATTGGTGAGAAAGAATCATTAATTGATATTGATGTTAAAGAAAAGTTAGTTTCTGACTTATTTAGTGTAAATATTGAGTTTGATAGAGCAATATTTTTCTTAGACTCATTGAAGTATCAAGATTATGATATTTATAATAGAAATGTTTATTCTGTTGAATGTATAAATAATAAACATATCTTTTATCACTTTGATGCTTATGGAAGAATGCATACAAATTACACAATATTGAAGTCATTTATTAGAAAGAATTGTCTAATGATTGATGGTGAGGAAACTTGTGAATTGGATATTTCTAATAGTCAACCATTATTTCTGTCAAAGATAATAAGAGATAGTGGGACAAAATGGGTTGACCAAAATGAGTTTGAGTTGTTTTCATATTTGGTTGAAAGTGGTGGATATTATGAATATATGATGAGTAAATCAAAATTTGATAAAAATACAATTAAAAAGATGACATATAAAGTTCTATTTGGTAGGAATAGAAGTAATAATAAATGTGACATTTTATTTGAAAGCAATTTTCCAACTATACATAATTTTATAAAATTGTATAAAAAAGAGTTTTCAAATTATAAAATATTAGCATATGATTTGCAAAAAATGGAATCAAATTTGATATTCAATAATATAATAAAAACTATAATTAATATTTATCCAGATATAAAAATAATAACAATACATGATTCAATTGTATTTCCTGTGAAATATAGAGAAATTGTCAAAAGTATATTTAACAAAAAGTTAAAGGAGTTATTCAATAATTATCCCTCTTAATATCTCTATTTATTTTTGAACATAATGGTTGTAAATTAGTAAAGTGATTTAAAATAATAACATCATCTTTACATTTTGCAGTTGATGATGGTATCATGTGATCAATGTCCCATCCATAATTAAAATCACCATTATACAATCCTTGATTTTCCCAATTCATCCAAGGTTCAAATTTACTTTCTAAGTGTAATTTGAATTCCTCAAATGAACATCCCAATATTTGAAATGTTTTAGAATTTTTACTAAATCCATTTCTTATAAATGAATTGGAAATCAATGTTCTTATTATAGAAACTAATCTAAATTTATTATCTTCAAGTCTTCTTTTCTTTATTTTTTTGTTTCTTTTCTCTTTATTATTTTTTTGATATTCTCTTCTTACTTTTCTTGCTTTGTCAATATTATTATAGTACCATTCTTTTTGATTAATTGAATTGGTCTCTTTGTTATTTTTTCTATATTCTTTTTGATACTCTTTAATCTTTTCTGAATTATTTATTACATAATTTTTAATATTCTCTTTATTATTATCTCTGTAATTTTTATAAGTCTCTTTTAACATTTCTTTATTATCTTCTCTGTACTTTTTCTTACAATCTTTACAACAACTACTATAACCACATTTTTTAGTTTTATCCTTTGGAAAAAATTCTAATTCCTTTTCAATATTACATTTTGAACAATTTTTCATATAACTTTTACTTTTATTTATATATAAAAATAACCAACCTCTCTAAAAAGAAGATTGATAAAAAATATATATAGAGTATGAAAACATTTTATCTAAAAACAAAGACTTCTGATGAAGTTATTAAAAAAGGAAATTTTCCATCAAAGGAATTAGCAATTGAATATTTTGCAGAAATAAAACAAATTGGTATGGGTAAACTATTAGAGATATTTAGAGTTACTACTAAATAAATTTAATATATAGTCTATGAATTTAGAAAATCCTCAAATATCATATTTATTAATATCATCTGATAAATTGGATGATATTTTATCTGTATTATACTCAAGAGATTATCAAATATTAGAAATGAAAAATTATGAATCAGGTGTATTCAATGATTCAATTTTGGCATATGGTACTATTGATAGTGATTCATTGAGAACTGATATTATATTTCTACTTGATAAGTTTAATGTTCAATCTGCAATTATAAAATATAAAGGTGAGAATAAACCAAGAAAGATATTTAATACAGGAACTGAGAAAATATTAGGAGTGAGTAAATATAATGAAAATTGTGATAGTTCATATATTTACAAAGGAATGTCATTTTCATTCTTTGAAGAAAAAAGATATTGGGTACCAAAACAAAAAGAGGATTTTAGAGTTGGTATGATTGTTGAATATTTCAATAACAACCAATGGAATGAAAAGTTAGTTGAGAATCCTAATGAAGAATGGGATAGTATGTATAAGTTAATGTTAAAGTATGATAAAATAAGAGTTCAATCAAGAAACTAAAAAACCACTCAATGAGTGGTTTTATTTATTTTATCCAGAACCATTTCATGGTCTTTTCCCAAGATTGTGGTGTTTCTACCATATAATACTTATTGTCATTTGGTTTTACTATAACATTGAGGCCAGTTCCTATAGAGTTTTCCACTCTCATAACTATTATCTTATCTTTATCAATATAAGGTGTTATTACTATATCTAAACCAACAAACATATTTGATATGTTCATATCTCTTGTTTCTATATACTTAGCAACATTTATACCTACAATTATTGTATTTGCTGGTCCTTTTCTATTTTCCATTGCAACAATATTTGTACAAGCCATAATTTTTGACACAACTCTTCTTTGTAATGCTTCAAAATCATAGGATGAACTTATATTTGATATATTAATATCTAAGGTATTTACCATTGAATTGTTACTAACAGGTTTATTCTTAGTTAAACTTTCTAATTTAGTAAAAACATCATATTCTAAATCTTTAAAAGAAGTAAAGTTTTTTGCTATTGTATTTACTGTAAATATTTTAGGACTTATTGTAGATGTATAACCTGAATCAAAACCAAATACAATATTATTATTTCTATTTTCCCATTCACTTTCATCTTTCTCATCTAAAATAATATCAATAGCCAATTCTCTATTTTGTCTTTTTATTTCTCTTTGATGAGCATCTTCATCTTCTGTTACCATATCAATATAAGATAGAGCTATAGTAGGTTGATAAGGATTTTTAGTATCTTCTGTATAGTTACAGATTTTTTCTATATTTGTTTTCATTATACTTTTAATCTTTCTTCTAAAGGAAGTAATTTCCTTTTATTCCAAGTTTCTTGGTCAACTTGCCATTTTAAATGATATTGTTGGTCTGCTTGGTCAGGTTGTCTTAATCCAGCTGAGTGATGAACATGTAAGAATTGAACTCCATCATGATATCCATTTATTATTAATCCTAATTCTTTACAATTTAAGAATAGTTCACAATCAGAGAACATATGATTATATGCTGGATGATATATTACTTTATTTATTTTTTTCAAACAACCATAACTCATAAGAGGTATTGTTATACAAGGATCTATCATATTAGAAGAGTTTTCTAATTGGTAACCATCTGGTACAAATAAACATCCATCTTGTTCTTTAAACTTATTTATAAGATAAGTGTCCCAACTATCAGGTGGTAAAAAGTCATCTGATGCAAAAACTACAACATCTGAGTCATTTTCACATTCTAAAGTAGAACTTAGAATATATGATGGATAACAAACTCCTATTTTATCAGTATTTACAACAACTACTTCAACTGGATAGTCTTTAAGAAACTCTTTATGCTCTTCCCAGTTTACTGCTACAATAGTTCTTATATTTTCTTTATTATCTGCTTTTTCTAACCATTTCTGGTGAAAATTCATAAATTGTGTTGGTCTAATAGTACACCAAAGTATAGTTATCATTATGTTAATTTTCTATTTTTATCTCCAATAAATGGTTTAACAGAATCAATATATTCTTGTAATTTATCTTTAGTTATATTTAGATAGTTATTGTATATCTGTAGATTTCTATAATACCATTGTTGTTCGGGTTGAACTCTGTTATGATATAAATGATAACAATTATTATCATTTTCTTTCCATTTTAAGAAGTGTTTTACTTTGATACTCATTGCATCATCTTCTGCACCCCAACCAAAGAACTCTTCTGGCCAACCACCTATTCTTTCTAAAGCTTCTTTTGTAAAAATAGTCATTGCACCACACATTGGTAATTTTTGATGGTCTAACTCACCTCTACCAGGTCTATTGATATTGAATATTTCATCATTATCTAAATTATTTTCATTAGGTTCTAAGTCAACTAGTCTGATATGTGGTGAAACAAAATCATAATCTTTTAGTTCTTCAATAGAAGATAATATATGTTTAGTATCAATTAGATTATCAGCATCACCAAATACTATAGTATCAGTAGTTGCAGATTTCCAGGCAACATTTAGACTCCAAGATTTATTAAATGGTAGTGGATTACTCATAAAAATGTAATTCTCATCAGTGATTACATTTTTTGTTGGTAGAATAGGTTCTAAACCTTGTTCAATAACTATTACTTCACAATTTATATTAGATTCTTTAATATTCTTTAATACTTTAATTAAAGTAAGTAATCGATCATCAGTATATTTAAAAGGTATTATATAAGTAAAATTAGTTGTCATATTTATTAACCATTGAATTTTTTGGTATACTAAGATTTATTGATTTAACTAAATCATCTTTAGATAGATTATTTAATGTTTGAAGTAATTGTAAGTTTCTTTGTTGTAGAGCCATATTAGGAGCTTCTCTATTATAAAACAATTGATAACCTTTTTGCTCAAACTCAGTCCAATTTAGAAATTGTTTTACTTTATTTGATAAAAATTCATCTTCACCATTTCCTATAAGTTCTTCATACCAGCCGCCTATTTTTTGTATAGCATCTTTTCTGAAAATACATAAGCTTTCACATATTGATTTTTCTCTACCAAATCTATCAATATTTAAAATATCTGGTAGTTGTAAACCTGATTCATTTTGTTGAAGTTCAATTTGTTTTTTATAAGGACTAACCATATCATATTGTTCTATTGCTTTAAGTCCTTCGATAAATTGATTAGGATCCATAATTATTCCTAAATCAGAAAATACTATTACATTTGATTTTGATAATTTTGTGGCAACATTAAATCCCCAAGCTTTATTATAAGGTTTACTTGATTTTAGGAAAATTTGTCTTGCTTTTAAAGGTAAGTGTGAGATTTTTGAGTGTGTATCTTGTTCAACAATTATTACATCAACTCCTGCAAATCCATTAATCCAATCAAGAGTTCTCTTTAGATTATTGAATTTTTCTAATGTGTGTCTATACCCTATTACAAAGGTAAAAGTATGTGTATTCATTCATAATTAATTATTTTTTATTTATATTAATAAAAAACTTATTGTTTAGGAGTAATATACTCTTTTTGAGAGGTTATGGTCAACATTTGATTAATTGAAAGTTCATTATGATTCCAATTCATCTTTTTACAATAGTTTAGAAGGAACTTTTCTCTTAATAATGAAACATTTTCTTTTTGTGATTTATCCATAATTTAATTTTTATTTTATATATAATTTTATTATCTTTGCAGTATGGTATTTAAAGTAAGAGGTATATTAGATTTCAGTCCAGAGGACAAAACCAAGAAGCATGCAAGTCAAGCATCTTGGAAGAAAGTTGCTATGATCCGAACTAACTGTGATTTAGATAAATACTATGCTTGGTTTTTGAAAAAAAGATTTAATCTTGAGTTAGTTAGAAACTTGAGAGGTACTCACATTACCTTTATCAATGATAGAATGGATGCTAAAACATTCAACCAGTTTACTGATTTATTTGATGGTAAAGAAATTGATTTCTATGTTGAAACTGAACCATGTTCAAGTGGTGAACACTGGTGGTTGAGAGTTCATTGTCCTGAAGCAGAAAGTATTAGAGAAATAATGGGTTTAAGTAGAGATCCATTTTTTGGTATGCACTTAACATTAGGAAGAGCAGAAGAAAGATACCCAGAGGGTGTTGAAGAGAATAATAATTCAATTTTGAAAATTAAAAAAGATTATATAGAACATTCTAAATATATTTTAGAGTGTTGTAAAAGACATGAATTGATTTCTAATGAACCAAGAAAACCATTGAGTGAATTAAAAATAGTTGAGTTTAATAAATAATAATTAATCATGTTACATGATTAAACAAATCTACCATTATTCATATAACAAGAAACTAATTTTGTTATAAAGTGGAGTAAATAAAAAAGATAGAACATATTATTTTATATATACTATAAAATAATTATGTTATGATAGTCTATAAAATTACTAATTTGATAAATTCCAAAATTTATATTGGACAAGATAAAAATAATAATCCTTATTATTTTGGTAGTGGTAAGTTAATAAAGAAATCTATTAAAAAATATGGTAAGGAAAATTTTAAGAAAGAAATATTAGAAGAATGTCTAACTATAGAAGATATGAATAATAAAGAGATTTATTGGATATCTGAATTTGATAGTACTAATAGAAAAATAGGATATAATATATCAAGTGGTGGTGCAGAAGGTGATAGAGAATCTGGACATTCAATATTTGCAAGAGAAGGTGGTGTATATGGATATTGGGTAGATAAATATGGTAAGGAAGAAGCAGATAACAGACTTGAAAAGAAGAAAGAAAAATTAAGAGAAATAAATAGAATAAAAAAAGAGGAAGGTTGGTGTCATACAGAAGAAAGTATTAAAAAAATATCAGAATCTTCATATAATAGATTTTTTTCAGAAGAAACAAGGAAGAAAATGAGTGATTCCAGAATAGGTATAAAATATTCAGAAGAAACAAGGAAGAAAATGAGTGATTCAAAAAAAGGTATTGGATTTAAGAAAATAAATCAATTAACTAAATCAGGTGATTTTATTAAGGAGTGGGAATCACAAACAGAGGTAAAGAATATATTAAATATTGCTATATGGAATGCATTAAATGATCCAAATAAAACTGCTGGTGGTTATAAGTGGGAATATAAAAAATAAAAAAAATAAAAAAATGAATAATGTAGATAAACAATATCTTGATTTTTTAAGACATATACTAAAAAATGGAAAAATTAAAAAAAGTAGAACTGATGTGGATACAATATCTGTATTTGACTACTCTATGAGATTTAATATGAGTGAAGGATTCCCTTTACTTACTTCCAAAAAAATGTTCACTAAAGCAGTTATCATTGAACTTATGTGGTTCTTGAAAGGTGATACCAATATCAAATACTTAGTTGATAATGGTTGTAACATCTGGAATGGTGATGCTTACAAAGCTTATGAGAGATATGTTTTCTCTACAGAAGAAAAAATAAGAAAAGAAAATTGGCAATGTGATTTTCAACCAATTGAGATTATGACTAAAGAACAATTTGTTGATAATATGAGAAATGACCCTGAGTTTCATGAAAGATGGGGTGACTTAGGTCCTGTTTATGGTGCTCAATGGAGAAATTGGGAAGGTGTTTCTGCTGGTATGGCAATTTCACGTGATATGGAATGGGGTTCTAATAATGTAGAAGAAGAGAAATATGGTATAGACCAAATTGCTAATCTTATTAATGACCTTAGAAATGATCCTGACTCAAGAAGACTTATGGTTAATGCTTGGAATGTTTCAGAAATTGAAAATATGACTTTACCTCCTTGTCACTTTGGGTTTCAATGTTATACTACAGAAATGACATTTGAACAAAGATTAGAACACTGGTGTAGTTCATTAGGCAAACACATTAGTTATGGTAATGACTTTGATGAAAAGAAATTAGATGAATTGAATGTTCCAAAGAGAAAATTGGATTTGAAATGGTTTCAAAGGTCAGTTGATTCATTTTTGGGATTACCATTCAATATTACATCTTATGCATTACTATTACATCTATTGGCAAGAGAAGTTAATATGGTTCCAAATGATTTAATATTTTCAGGTGGTGATTGTCATATATATCTTAATCATGTTGATGTTGTTAAGCAGCAATTAGAACAAGAAACATATAATTTACCAACATTGGAATTATCTAATAAATCAATTGATGATATAAAATATGAAGACTTTAAGATAGTTGGTTATAAATCATCACCAACTCTTAAAGGTGAGCTATCAAATTAAAAAATAATTACTGAATTTAGGATTATTGGATAGACATCTCCATCTAATGGTTACTACTGGTAATCCTAATTCATTTGATGCATCTTGATACGAATGATATACTTTATCATTTACTGATAATTTTATTCTATTTGTGGGTTTTTTACCTAATCTTTTTTCTCTTATTTTATTCTTACTTTCTTCTGTATGATTTCTACCAAAAAAAGGATTTTTATCACCTATTCTTTCTTTTGCATTATTTGATATTATTTCACTTATTTCTTTTGCTTTTTTGTCTCCATATAATTCTATATTGGATTTTCCTTTATTAAAAGGTATTTTCCCTTTATTTATAGATGAATTATGTAGTTTCATTTCTTCTGACCATGTATTACCATAATTTGGATTATCAGAACCATATCCTCTACTCCATTTTTCTTTTCTTTCTTCATCAGACATATTAACAATTTTGGAATTGACTGTATTTTTAATTTTTAATATAATATCTTCCTTATTAGGATTATTTGTTAAATTATCACCACCTGATGCATTTTTTCCTATATTAAATCCATTTTTATTTAAGTCTAAGTAGTATTGTTCTCTTATAAGAAGAGTTTCTACATTACATTCCTCAATAATTGAGAAATTAAATTTTTCAATTCCATATTTATTAAAGACACGTTGTAAATGAATATTTACATGTTTATTATTCTTTAAGTCATTTATATGTCTCAACCATCTTTTATTAATATTCTTAGATGATCCAATGTAATATTTACCATTACATTCTATTTTATATATTCCTGTTTTCATACTTTATATATTAAACTCTTGGTCTCCCCTTTAATAAAACTTTAATATAATTAATTTATATAAAAATAAATAATAAAATAAAATGAGTAATTTAAGCACAATGAACTATTTAGATACTATAGTTGAACAAATAAAAACTATTGATACTACTGACTTACCAGATAAAGTAAGTGATGAAGCAGTCAATACTATTGTAGAAGAACAAAAAACTTTCTTTTGGATAAGACTTTATATAAAAGATGAACAACCAAATATTGAAATTGGTGATGATATTACTATTCATTATACACCAAGTGGTGAAAAAATGAAAACAAAGTTTATTTGTTATGGTAAACAAGGTTTAGATAAAGATAATGGTGATATAGTAACACATTATAATACAGAAGATGATAAAAAAGTACTTTGTTTAATGATTGATGAAAAGACTGTAAACTATAGTGATGAAATTCCATTTATCAGAACTCTTTTCAAAACAGGTAGACACTTTGAGTATCAATTAGTAAGAAGAGATGAATTACAATTTATAATTGATAAAAATAATATTATCTTAGATTACTATGACACTTCTTTCTAATGAAATAGAAAAGTTTTTCAACTTTATTAAAGTTGATAGTAATCCAGTTTCTTTTAGTATAAGAGAAGTATTTAAAAAGAATGGTAAAGTACAATCTTCTATAAGAGAAGAGATATATAATTTAGAAAAATATCAGTTAGACATAACTGATATTTCTTCTATTAGAACAATGTTATTTACCAACATGACACTATCTAATATCAGAGAAGTAGAAATGTCTAAAAATGTACTTACAATGTTTTTTAGAGATAATAAGAAGGTTATTTTGAAAGAACTAAAAGATATTTCATCAAGTAATTTTATAATTACATCAACTGAGATATTTAATAGTTTTTTGACTGATATAGATTGTGAAGTAATTATAGATAATTCAGTTAATGATATTATTATAGGAGAAAGAACTGATTTTTTAATCAGAGAAATATCATCAACTGAAATTGAGTTTTATTTTGATAAGAGCAAGTTTTATAGTTTAAGAATTAAGTAATTTCAAATTCAAAAGTTTCAAAATCTCTATTACCATATTTTACACTAACTTCAATAGTATTTTTAGGTTTAACAGAAGATGTTCCTAATAATTGGCCAATTTTCATGTCTCTAGTTTGTGCAATATCGTAAAAGTTAACAACAATACGATAGTCAGTTATTAAACCTGTTTCATGTAATCTTTTTCTAATCTTACTTTCTATCCAAGATGTAACCTCATTAGAAAATGAATCTGATTTTCTACCTATGAAAAATTCCAATGATTTTCTACAAAAGAACTCTACAATATCTTTAATATAAGTTCTTTCAATTTCTGCTAACTCTTTCATTAATTAATTCCTAATTTTCTTAATTTAATATCTCTTTTAATAGAATCATCTACAACAAGTTGTATTTCTTTCTTATTTACCCATTTGTCTTTCATAAACTCAATAATACCTGCTTTATTCTTTGGATTTCTACCAATTGCATCAGTTGATGTAAAATCAATAGCTCTAACTTTTACTTTATCAGTAGATGTATCTAAAACTTCAAGTTCATAAGTAACTTTGAAACTTTCTTCTTTGTCAGTCTTTGGATTATAACAAAGTCCATAATCAGGATAAATAACTTTATCTCCAGGTTCAATTAACATAAGATCATCATTGAACTTTTCCATTTCAGTGTTCTTGACTTTTATTTCACTAAGTTCTTTCTTTAAAGATTCATTCTTTGAGTAGAATATATGTAATAATATTATTAGGAAGAATAAACAACCTAATGAGACAAGTAAAGCAATTTGTAATATCATATTTTTAGTTTATTATTTTATAGTTTTGTTATAGATTAGTTTAATAATTTTCTCAGTTTGACATTTCTCATTTCAACTTTAAAATGATTATCAATATCTTTAGGTATAGTTTTATAAAGAATGGTTATTAATTCTTTACCAGATACTTTACTTAGGTCAATATCATACTTCTTATTTTTCTTTTTGCTTGACATATACAAACAGAGTTTTTCATCACTTAACTTGAAGTTAATGATTTCTCTATCCTTTATTTTTTGGTTAAGAATATTTTTAATTTGTATTTTATTAAAAAGGTTAAGCATTGTACAAATTTAGTGAAAAAATTTTTAATATATACACTACAAATAAATTTATATTAAAATATATGAAATGGATTAGAAATAGAAACAAATTCCTTAATGAAGCAAGATTAAGAGATGTTATTTTACCTACACAGGCTAAGGCAGTTGCTGCCAAATGGGGAGAGAAGTATTTAGATTATGAAGAGATAGAACCTACAAGTAGTATAGAACAAGGTAGATGGAAATTAAACTATGAAGATAAGATGGCAGTATTTTCTGCTTTTATGGATTGTGATATGGATGAGATAATTCAATTATTTGATAATTTACCACAAGCATTTGTTAATTTTATTTCTGAGGTAGCATCAGAAAATGTAAAAGAAATTGATATAAATAAACCTACTTTAGACCAATTAGTATTTATTTTCAATCCAGTATTTAGAAAAATATCTGTAAATGATACATTGGCAAATAATATGATTTCTAAAGATGAGAATGGTAGACCAATAAAAGATTCTGATGGAAATATGATTAGAGTTGAAAAAACTCCAGGTGAATTAGTTTTGTCAAATAACTTAGTTAATATTAATTCTGCTATGGATGATTATAATTCAATGATTAGTAAGTATTTAGAAAGTAATTTAGGTGATAAGTATAAAGAATCTGATATATTAACTGATAATTTATTTAATAATAGTGATTTACAAAAATATGTAAGTGCTGCAAAGGATGACTCAAATTCAGATTATGATTGGAAATATGATGTTGAGGTATTTGAGAAAGATATTTATCTTTCAATTAAACATAATCCAATGGATATATTAAATATGTCTATATCTAAATTTTATTCATCTTGTCAACATTTATATACAGGAGTTTGTAGAAGTCAGTTATTGGCAAATGTATTTGATCCAAATAGTATTCCTGCATTTTTACTTTTTGATACACCAATTTATAATAAAGAGAATCAAAAAATAGCAGATGTAATGCCATTATCAAGAATGCAATTAAGAAAGATTGAAACTCTTGATGAAAACAAAGATATTAAAATATATTTTGATAGAGCTTACCCTGATAGAATGCAAGATATTTTCCCAGAAATTGTTGAGAGATATACATCAAATAAAGAAGCAACTACTACAAGTGGTTATAAATATATCTATGCACCAGATATTGATTCAGGTGATGATAAGATAGAAAGACCATACCATGATAGAATTGAGAATTTAATTCTAAACAAAAAAAGAATAGGTTCTAATGTTAGAAGTCTTGAACTTTCTGCTTTACATGATTGGAGTAGTTTTATTATTTCACCAAATAATAATCTTAAAGAGTTGGTTATTGAAACTACTGAATTACCTGAAAATCTTTTAGATATTAAATTAGAACTTGAATGGGTTAAGTTTAAGTATTTGAAATTAGATTCATTGGAACCATTTTCTAAAATATCTTACTCTGCAATTGCATTTGAAAAATGTAAATTTGATAATAAGATATTTACTGATATTGCAAAAAATACTCCAGATATTAAAAAGATAAGACTTATAAGTTGTGATAATAAAACAGTTCCTAATTTTTCTAAATTTAAAAATTTAGAAGAGTTACATCTTATTTATACATTAGATAGTATCAGACAATTACAAAATGCAATTAGAGGTGTTGTTGGTCTTAAAAAACTTGGAGTTTCAGGTGACTTACTAACAAAAGAAACAAAACCATTTTTTGATTCATTAAAATCAAAAGGTATTAAAATAGAAATAACAGGACCATCAATATAATGAAAGACTTAAAATATATACAACTTTTTGAAGCATTTGAGTCTAGTAAATTATCTAAGACATTAAAGTTTATTAATAAAGAATATAGAAGTAGATTTCTACAAGATATAAAATCACTATGTAATTCAATGAATTTTCCATTATCTGAAATAAGTGATGATTTATTTGAATATCTACCTTATAAAAAAGCACTTACACGTCATAAAGACCCAGTACAAAAAAAATGTAGTGCAACATCTGAAAGTGAATTTGGTTCTATTGTGGGAATACCTGGTGAAAAATGTGAGGATGGTAAATTAAAAAGAACTTGGGGAGCTGGTCGTATTAGAGTTATGGAATGTCCAAATTGTAATGGTACAGGAATTGAACCATTTAAAGAAAAATGGAAATATCTTAAATTTTGGTTTAGTGCTGATAAAAAGTATATTACAAAAACTGCAACAAATGGTGTTACTTATGATAGTGTAAGTCCATACAGATATGATAGAACAGTTGGTATAAGTTATGGTTCAATTAGTGCTTCTGGATGGTATTGGGTTGAGTCTAATATGGAGAAGTCATTAAGAGAAGCTAATTTTGCATTGGTACTTGATTTAGATAAGTTGAAAAAGAAATCTGAAAAAGTAAAAAGTACTGAAATAACAAGAAAAGAAAGAGAGAAAAGTAAGGAAGATGCAGTTGCTCTACAAAGTAATGAAGATATTAAAGACCAAAACATTAGAAGATATTTTGATGGTCTTATAGAAAGAAGTAAAATTAAAGGTAACTTAGATGATATTAAGAACCTACATAAACTTGTTTCAAGATTATTATGTAATAATTTTGCATTATTTGCAATATATCCTTCTAGTGATGTTGATTCTATGCGTAAGATAAATACAGTTGGTGAAGAAGTTTATGATATTATGATTTCTTTACAAAAAGATAATAGTGAAGCGAATAGAAATGCATTAACAAATAAAGTAAATAATATAAATTATAATATTCAATCATATATTAATAGTATGAAGGAATATAAAATTAGAATTAGTAAAAGTTTAGAGTTAACCAAATCATATCTTAATTCACATGCAGAAAGTACAAAAGATTATAGACCTGTTAAAGTGTTTAATAATATTATGGAGATAAATAATCTTATTTTTAAGTATGTATCTAATTATAAGATTGAGACTTTATATGATTATGAGTCATTACTGGCAGATTTAACAACAATTACTGAACTTCTTTCACAAAAAAGGTATCTATATTCAGTTAGAAGTTTCTTTGAAAGAGTTGCATCTAGATGGAGTTGGGATGATGCAAAATATCAATTAACTGATAGACACCTTTATTCAAGAGAGATTGACTCTGCACTTGAAGGTACTGATAGATTTATACAATTCTTAAAAAATAAATATTCTTTATAAATGAGACATTTGAAAATATATGAAGATTTTAATAAAGGTAATGGAATCTTAATTATAGTTGATGTTCAGAAGTCTTTTAAAAAGTTTTTCACTGATAATTATATAACGGCTCTTAATAAATATTGCCAGAGTTTTAAAGATGTTTATCAAATATGGGATAATCATATTGATGGTAAGAATGTAGATAAAGATTATCTATATGATGAGAATCCAGATATTCCAGTTCATAATGATTTATATAGTTTTCCTAATCAAAGAGATATGATTGAGAAAAGATATAATTATGATGTTGATGCAGATTTCTATAAAAAGATTTTAGATGAAAAGGTATTTAATGATATTAAACAAAAAGAAGATAATCATCAATTAAAAAGAGGTGATTTCTTCAAAACTACAGAAGATACCTACCTTATCTATATTGGTAACAATCATAAGTGGTATCATCTACCTAAAAAACTACAAGAGTTGTTTACTGACTTAAAAGGTAAAGAAGTTGTAATGGTTGGTGGTTCTGACCAAGAATGTTATTTAGATGTGGAAACTGCTGCAAAAACTTTTGGTGTTAAAATTAGAAGAGATAATAATTATATTTACTCTGCAACTTATTGTCCTATAAAATAATTCCTTATCTTTGTAAGATGCAGAATCTTATAAAAGAAATATCAGAAATATTTACATATAAAAAACTATCAAAAAATAGTTTATACTTATCCACTAAACTTAATAAGTTGGGTAATCCATTGGTTAGAATTGATTCTAAAGAACCAATTAAGGCACTTATGTTAAAATTTACAGATAACTCTATTACTATTAAATCTATTGTTAATTCAACAGATGAGAAAGGTTTTTCTAAAAAAGTAATTGGTATTATACTTAGTAATATTGATAAAGAGTTTAGTATATTTATTGACCAAGATGTTAGTGATGGTTTTTGGGATTCTGTTATACAAAAAAACCCAGAGTATAACTGGGTTATGTTATAGTTGCATAAACTTCATATCCATTAATTGTAAAATTAATTTCCATATACTCTTGATAGTTTTCTGGATCATCATAAAAATTTACAACTAACTCATAATTCATACTATCAATCTCTGGTATATAATCTGCAATTTGTGCCATTAGTTCACCTTGAACTGATTCTGATGATAGTTTTGTTTCATGTAATAGTAATGTAAGATCACCACCAAAGTTAGGTTCACCTAATACTTCCCCTTTATTTGTGAATAGTATCATTTCATACTTTTGTATGATAACTTTTACTACATCATCTTCTATTATTTCTAATGGTATATAGTCAGGATGTCCTGGGTAATGTATATAAAAGTCTATAAAGTTAAAGTTATTGGACATAATTAATACTATCTTTTTTTATATACCTATTTGTACAATATATTTCTAAACCATCTTTTTTAGATAAGTTTTTACAAAAAGATATTAATTCCTTTTCAATATTACATCTATTACATATTTTCATTAATTATATATAAAAATTTTATATATACATTTATGAAATATATGAAAACATATGAGTTTTTCTCATCCGGGTTTGGTAGTTCCTCTTCACCAAGATTTTCAAGTTTAGGTAGTTTTATTACTTGGACAGAGAAAAGATATAAAGAGGAAGAATATGATGATGAAGAATTTCAGGAAATTATATCTATATTAGAGGATGAGTGTAAACAATTTCTAGATGAAGTAAAAGAAAGTAAAGTAGGTCCTATTTTTAGAGGTGCAAAAAATGTTGATGATACTTATACAAAAGGTATTGGTGTTAAAGGTGCTAGAATTGATAGAACACCACTTGATACTAGAAAGGAAGTGTCAACAATTTTAGATAATTGTTTTGAAGAAAAATTTGGACTTAAATTAAGAAGTAGTGGTGTTTTTGCTTCTAAACTACCAACAGTTGCAAGTGATTATGGTAGACCTTATTTATTTTTCCCAATTGGTGATTATGAATACTTTTGGAATCCAGATGTAAAAGATTTATATGGTGATATTGAAGGAGAACCTTGGTACTATTATAATGAAAGTGATTGGGAATGGCAATATGGTCCTGGTAATAATGGTGATTGGTGTTATGATGGACTTGAGTATGATAATGATATTATAACTGCAGTTAAGAGAGTTAAAGAAGATAATGTAGAATTGTCAAATAAGTCATTTGAATATGTTCAAAAACTTTTAGATTGGGAACCTGCTTGTAGTCTTGAGGATTATATGGAAGAAGCACATAAAGAATTACAAGAAAGATTAGAGAATATAGTATATGGATATGTTAATAATCAAATGGATAAGATAGTTGACCAAGAAATAACATTTGTTTGTGATAAATATTATTTAGTTGACCCAGCATTCTATCATAAATATTTAGAATACTTAAATGATAAAAACTTAGATGAATATAAAAAAAATAACCCAGATTAAACTGGGTTTTTTAATATATCTCTAAATTTTCCTACTACGGTCATTCCTAATATTATAGGATCAATTGCACTATCTAATTTAGGTGTAAACTCAGTTACTACATAACTTGTCTCAAATAATTTAGATATGTCTTCTCTTTTCTCATTAAAGGCCCACTCAACAAATGGTTTACCCAAAAGAGTTAACATTGAGTGTATCTTCTCTGCACCAAAGTTAGACATTAAGAAGTGATAGATTTGTTCATAGTCTAAATCATCATATAAGCTTTTGTATAAGTCTAATTTGACTTTGTTTGATATATTACTTGCACCACTACTTAATGTACCCGTTTCTAAATAACCTTGAACTTCAACCATTACAGACCTGAAATCTGGAAACTTCTTATTTATAATTGAAATTAAATCTTCTTTAGGTATTTCACCACCTTCATTAGGTAGAACTGTGTTAGTAATCTTTTTATAGATTTCTTGTTTTAAGAATTTCTCTTCTTCTAATCCTTGAACATCAAAGTCAATCAATTTAATTCTTGACTTTAATCCATCAGATATTTTATTTATGTGATTGGTTGTTATGATAAATCTAACATTCTTATTATACTTCTCAATAAATGCTTTAAATGCATCTTGGAAGTTTGCAGAAACTCTTTCAAACTCATCTAAGAATACATACTTTACATCTGAGTTCACATCCATTATTGATGAGAATTTACAAAAGTCATCAATCTGAGTTCTAAGAACATCAATAGAAGTATCAAAAGAACAATTAAGTTCTAAGAATGCGGTTTCTTTTGAGTATTTACCTATAAGTATTCTTGCTAAACTGGTTTTACCAGTTCCATAGTGACCATGAAAGATATAGTGTTGAGTGACACCATCTTTGAATTGTTCTCTTATTCTTGGTAGTAAGATAACATCTTCCATATTCTTTGGACGATATTTTTCCCACAATAATAATTTATTTACTGACATATAATTTTCTTTACATGATATACAGTAATTTTTAATTAAAGTTTATTGATTTTTAAATTACCTTTTTATGTAAACAAGGTGATTCAGTCCAAACCTGTAGTGTTTCACCTTCTTCTTTAGACATTTTGATGAGTTCATCATATGTTAAAATACCAACTAAATCTAAGTCTATTAATTTTTTTTGATACTCAGTAATCTCTTCAAGATATTTATTTTTATCTTCATAATAGTCAGTAAAATAATTATCATAATCATCATAACTATCAATATCTTTAATAGTGACTTTAATTTTATATTCTTTTGTAATTTTATCAACTCCAAAATAGGTATTTCCTAAAGTTCCATTACCACAGTCTATGTGTTTGCAAAATCCAAATACTGCATCTTTTTCAGGAATAATATTATATTGATTTCCATACCAATCATTACTTGATATTAACCTAAAATACATATGTATTGACTTGGTTGGATCAGGTATTCCTAATTTAGAATAATTTTTAAGAAATTCTACATAATGTTCTTCATCAGAGTTTCCACTGCTAATTTTACGTGACTTAGGATTATCAATATATTCATCTTTATCAATTTTAACACCTCTTCTTAAAGTTCCATTGAATACATCAGGAAATTCATTATTAAAATCTTCAAATATTTTTAAGTATTTCATATTTGTATATATTATTTTTTTAGAGAGTTAATTTTTAATATATACTTTATGTCTAAAAGATTAACAACACAAGAATTTATTTTAAAATCAACATCAAAACATGGTAATAGATATGACTATTCAAATACCGAATATGTTAGTGAGAAGTCTTTGATTTCAATAAATTGTTTGGAACATGGAATTTTTTATCAGTTACCTTCTGTACATTATAGAAGTGGTTGTCCAACTTGTGGTATAATTAAAAGGATCAATTTAAGAAAAAACAATATAGATGAGTTATTAAATAAATTCAATATTAAACATAATTTTAAATATGATTATTCCAAAGTTGATTATGTTAAAATGAAAGAAAAAGTTATCATAACATGTAAAGAACACAATATAGAATTTTTACAAACCCCAGAAAAACACTTATCTTCTAAAACAGGTGGATGTGTAAAATGTAATTCAATTGGTAAAGGTAAACTAACTACTCTACAATTTATTGAAAAATCAGATATATTGCATAATAGTAAATATGATTATTCAAAACTAAAATACTTAGACTCAAACACAAAAGTAACAATAGTTTGTAAAGAACATGGTGATTTTACAATGACACCAAATTCACACTTAAATGGAAGAGGTTGTTCAAAGTGTAATAGAAATGGTGGTATATTGGAAAATATTTGGTTAGATAGTTTTGGTATACATAAAGATTATAGACAATACAAGATAGATAAGTTTTATGTAGATGGTATTAATTTAGATGAAAATATAATATATGAGTTTAATGGTGATTTTTGGCATGGTAATCCTAATATATATAAAGGAGATGATATAAATAAAGTTAATGGTATTAAATATGGTGAATTGTATAAAAAAACAATTGAGAGAGAGGAATGCTTAAAATCACTAGGTTATAAAATAGTCTCTATCTGGGAGTCTGATTTTAAAAAAATAAATAATAGATTATGTCAATAGGTGAGAGATACAATATGGATGATGTCTTCTTTCGTGATCTAACCATTTGCGTATTAGATACATTAGAAGGACAAGTAAAGTGGATTAATAGATTTTCATCAGGTGATAAATATGTGAATGTACCTTTCTACTATTCAATGACAGGTGATGAGAGATTTTTATTAGATTCATTTGTTGATGATATAGTTTCTGGTGATTCAGAAGGTAATGGTAGATATGTTGAATTAAATACTGATATGATACCAAGAGGTCATGTAACAATGACTGGATTTAACATCAGAGCTGATGAGTATGCAAATCCAAATGTTTGGTTAAGAACAGTTGTTGAAAATGAGGTTGAGATTAAAAAATTAATTGGAAGAGTTAGATCTGTTCCAGTTTCAGTAACTTATGATTTGGAAATATTATTAGCAAGTGAGTTAGATATATTTAAGTGTAGTCAATCAGTTATGGACACTTTATGGATTTATAAGTTTATGTATTTTGAACACAACTTTATGAATATAGATGCTGTTATTTTGATGCCTGATACAAATGGTATAGAAATATCAAGAGAAAAAAATCTTTCTAGTGATAACATGGTTAAGTTAAAAGTTTCTTTTGAAGTTCAAACTTATTATCCTGCATTTAGAAAAGATAGAATTGATATGCCAGGATATTCAAAAGGAACAGGACAATCAGATATGAATGGATTTTCAATTGATGGTGGTTTCTCTGATTACTTTAACCAACCAGGTTCTACTCAATCAAGTTATTATAATCAAGCTGATTACTTTTTACAACCAAAAAGAACAAGGTGGTTTAATAATATATTAAGAGCAAGAGAACAATCTAATGCAAGAAATGATAATCCTGGAACAAGAGGAATACAGAATAGGAATACTAATAATGATTTGTAAAAAGTGGTAAAAAATGGCTTTTTAATATAAATATATAGTATATAAAAAAAATAATATTTAATAATATGAAGAATCTTAAACTTGAATTGTTTAACTTCAAAAAGGATCTTGCTTTAGACCAGGAAGAGATATTTGTAATTGTGGAAAGCCATATGAATGCTTGTAATCAACACTCTGAAAAAACTATAATTACGTCACTTAATGAAAGATTAAAACCTTATACTTATGATAAGGAAGTTAAATCTTTATTAGAGAACCTTAATGATGACATGGCAAACTATGAATTGTTATATGAATTAAAAAACCTATACAGTGTTCTTAATTCTAAAAATCAAGGTGAGCTTTATAGACAACCTATAAATGTTTTACTACAAACTATTAATTTAGAGACTGATCAAGATAGAATGTCAAAAGTTCTTAATGAGTTAGCAGTTTATGACTGGGTTCCAGAAATTAAAGTATTTGTTCATAACTTAACTAAATCTCCAGAAAAAAGAAATAATCTTTTAAGTGGTGGTAATGCTGAATCAATTTTTACAATTGTTGAGCAAGTTGAAGAAGGACACATTGCATTAGTTAGAGATTCTTGGTTTTTATTAACTGAAAATTCAATTGAAAAAACTTTATTGGAAAATCATGTTAAAGATTTAGAGGCTTTACAAAGTTTAAGAACTTTAGAAACTGCTATGAAATATGCATCAGTTACTGAAAATAGAATTAATTTCAGAATTTCTGAGTATATGACTATTGGTTTAGGAGTTGGTAAAAAAGCACTTTTCATTAATGATGATGAATTAAATGGTGAAACTACATTAGAGAGTTTATTCAATTCTCCAATTGTTCCAATTGTAAACAAAAACTTTTATCCAGTTTTATTAGAAACTTCTAAAAACTTAGATAAATTTGTTGAATTAGATGTTGTTAAAAGAGTTAACAACTTAATCAATCCTTATTTAGAAGTATTTGCATTCAATTATAAAAACAATACATTTGTTTACAGATGTGATGAAAGATATGGTAATTCATTCTTCAAATATGAATCAGCTTTAGAATTGGTAAATGAAGTAAGAAATGAATTAAACTGTGACTTAACTTACTTCTATGAAAATAAATTAGGTAAAGAGTTAATTGTTAAAAGAAAACTTGAAGATAAAGAAAGAGAAATTACTCTTAAATTAGAAGATATTAACTTTAACATTGATAAAATTAAAGGTTCTATTCAAATGATTGGTGAATCAGAAACTTTAACTACTGCTCTTAAAAACTTAGAGAAAAGAAGTACAAATCTTAACACTGAATTACAATCAGTTAAAGAATTACAATACAAAGAAAGAGTTAGAGGATAATCATTCTAAAACATATAAAAAATACTCAAATGAAAGTTTGAGTATTTTTTTTAATATATATGTTATGTATTCACTTTATGTTTTAAAAGATCCAAATAGTTTAGATATTAGATATGTAGGTTATTCAAATAATCCTAAAAGAAGATTGTGGGAACACATAAGAGATGCTAAGAAAGGTGTTAAAACTCATAAGTCATATTGGATAAAGTCTTTGATTGATAATCAACAATCTCCATTAATAGAGATTATATATAATTCTAATAATCATGATGATATACTATATAGAGAAATTGAACTTATAAAAGAACTTAAAGATACTGGATTTTTACTAACTAATCTAACTGATGGTGGTGATGGTCAAAGGGGTAAAAAATTGGATAAGAATCATCCAATTATTAATTATAATCTTGGTAAAAAGATGTCAGATGAAACTAAAAAGAAGTTATCAGAATCTAGAAAAGGTATAGTTTTTACTAAAGAACATAGAAATAAATTATCAAGTAAGAAAATAGGTTCTAAAAGAAGTTTAGAATCAATAGAAAAACAATCAATGACAAAATCTTGTGAAATAAAGGTTTTATATAATGATAAAGTTTTTATTTTTTCTAAAAAATCAGAAGCAGTTAAATTTACTGGTGTTAACTCAAACCAAATAGATAAATTAATAGAAAAAGAAAAAAAATCTAAAAAAGGCTACTTTTTTATTAAACTTTATTAATCACAAATATATAACATGAAACCATTAAAGGTAAATAAAGAGGTTTAACTCTTATAAAAAATGATTTAAAGGTTATTTATTTAAACAATAAAGATCTCTACATAGAGATCATAGTGTCAAAAGCACAGGGAAGACTAACAAGAAATGCTGAGAAGATGCTAGAACTTTTAGCAAAGAAAACAATCAAAAAAATGAGATACTGGTCAAATGATGACAAATTAGATTGCTACCAAAGTGGTCTATTGGATATGTTTCAAAACTGGTATAATTTCAATGAAGACAAATCAATTAATGCCTTTGCTTACTTTACAGAGATATTCAAAAGAGGATTGGCAAAAGGATGGAATGACCTTTATAAAAAGAAAGGTGATAATGAACATCAAATTAAACTTATCTCAATAAATAGTGCAAATGATGGAAATGGACTACACTCTATATAATATTAGAACATTTGATATAGTGGCAAATCCTGGATTTGGTGCTGCCACTATAACAAATACTATGTCTATTTTTCCAAAGAATGTTATAAGAAAGAAAAAGATAGAAAACTTATTAGATAATTTTGATAAAAGTAGTAAATAAATAATAATGAAAAAATTATCAGATACTATTATTCTTCAACTTTGGGAAGAATCTATTAAAGGAAAAGGTTCAAGACCAGATGGTTGTTCTATACATATAGATTTAGAAGCTAGATTGGATTATATCAATAGAGAATATGAGTTAAGACAATCAAATGTTATTCCTGATGAATATGAAGTAGCAGTTGGTGCACCTATTGAAGTTTCAGTTACAGATAATATCTATAATATTATAAAAGAAGCAAAGTCTATTAGATTATTACAAACAGAACTTAGAAACTTAGTTGAGTTAAAAGAAATAGAATATATTTTAGATTAAACACTAAATTTCTTTAAGTGATTTTCAGTTATTATTATAAAACTATAACCTTTTTTATCACACCAAGCAATCATTGTTTCCCACTTACTCTTGTTTTTATATGCCATTTTTAAATCATACTCAAAACTTTTTAACTTTTTCAAACTTGTTTCAGGTACATTTGCAAATTTACCTTCATTTAATTGTATAACCATATCATATTCTTTTTGTGGTTTAACTTCAACAACTACTTCTTTAAGAGTACCATCTGCTAATCTCATTCTATAAAAAAAGTCAGGATAATATCTATGTGCTTTAACTTTTGCATCACCATTATCAAAGTGAGTCATCTGATATGGGATTTCTAAACATTCTGCACCCCATTGAAATATTTCAGGTTTCATATCCATCCAGAACATAATCTTCTTCTCCCAAGATGATCTATAGTACACACCACCCTCTGTGTTTAATTTTAAGACCTTATCTTTATTCTGAGGTATAAAGTTACCACCATGAAATTTTGAGTTGTTAGGTTTAGAATTTATCATTGTTTGATTTACTTTTTTTTATATATAAAAATAAAAATCCCTTATGGCAGAACTAATAGAAAGAGTTAAACTTAGCTTACTTGTTAATGGAAATGGAATTGTTGAGAACTTTAAGAATAACTCATTATTTTTTTATGAGAAGTATAATCAAAGTGCACCAGATGTATTGGCAATTAGTATTACTGATATTTACCCAGGAGGTTTTTATTTCTTTCATTATTTAGATGATTCAAACTGGATGAAGTATTCACCAGTATTTGTTGCAGACTTTAAGAAGTTTGATGATAAAGTAATTTTATTTGCAGTTAATTTCAATTTTATTCCAATGGAGATAAGAGTGATGTTATTTGATAAGTTTATTTTACCAGAAGACTTTGAAAAGAATAGTTTATTAAAAGTTGATTATAATGGTATGTATAATGAGATTAGAAAATTAGGATTTGAATATGCTTTAATGGAGTTCAATGCAATTCAATTGGTTAGAGTTCATAGAATTAGTTTAGAGTTACTACCAAGATTTTTATATTCACAACATCCTATAAATAAATATGATCCTAACAAGTTAAATGAAATATGGGTTGCTAAAATTGGTAAAAGAGATGAAAGACATAAAGAATTAATGACATCTGCATTAAATGACTTTTATGATGTTAATAGTGAGATTTCAGAAAAGTATAATGTGATGAAGGATCATATTAAGAGATTACAGACAAGTCTTACCAAGTATGGGAAAAGATAGTTATATATAAATTATATCATCTATATATTTCCATATATATCCACTTGATGTACTATAACTATTAGTTATGTTATTAAGACAACAATTATAGATAGCTTTTCTATTAAAGTTATTAATGGTTGCTGCATCTCTTATAGATGCATACTCTGATATAATATTTCCACTTTTATCAATTTGTATAACTCTTTTTTTATTTTTAATTCTACTTAATTTAGAATTATTATTAACTATCTCTATATCTTTAAATTTCCAAATAAAAAATCCTGCATGTTTTAGAATACCATTACATGCTCTACTTATATTTGGTGTTGCTATTCCAGTATTTCTACTGGCTTCATTTAATGACTCAAACTCATTTATCAAATCTCCATATAGATTATATTGTAAGACACTAGTTGATATTTTCTTTATATAGTCTGAATTAGTTGTTATTTGACCTCCTCCACCTTTAGTTTGATTACATTTTGGATTTATTATATCAATCCAATACATTTCCCTATCTTGCCAATTTATATCACAACATATTTCTAAAACTTCTAAAATTGGTTTAGTATTATTTTCTTTTAGTTTTCTTATCCAATTTACTTTTTTGGTATTTATACCTTTATTGACCTCTTGTAAATGATTATTATATCTTCTTTTAATATTATTTGTTTTTCCAATATATTTAATCTCATTATTCTCAGGATCTTTCAATGCATAGATATATATTTCATTCATAACTAGTATTTACTTTTTATTTATATATTAAATAATACACACTCTCTATTATATTTTGCCATAATTAGGAAAATTAAAATTAATATATACAAGTATTAAAAATATAAAATAGATAATGAGTAGTTACAATAATTTCGACACTAATAGCAATACTGCCAACTTTGGTGCTGCAGGACAATCTGCAGTAGAAAATAAAGGACTATTTAATAGGATATTAAGAACTTTATCATCATATGGAATGAACTATGATGATATGATTATTAGAAATCAAGTGGGTATTGGTATTAATGAGGATCCATATGCTGCTCGTGGAAATTCAATGTATGACTTCTTCTCGCAACGAGCTGTAGCATCTGTATTAAACAGAAAATCAATACCTTATTTAGACAAAGCTTATGCTGATAAGAGAAGAATTTTAAGAGAATACTCTATCAAAGATGAGATTAGAGACTTTGTGAGCTCAATTGCTGATGAGTGTATAGTTTATAATGATGAGAGAGATTTCTGTTCACCAGTGGCTTTACCTATAGAATATTCAACAGAGATACAAGATAAGTATCAAGAGTACTTTGAATCTATTTATAATAAGTTTGGATTCTCTGACAACATTACTGCTTGGAATATGATGAAAGACTTTTTAGTTGATGGTTATGTTGCACTTGAGATTATATTTGATGATAAAAAGAAGAATATTATTAGTTTCAATAGATTAAGACCAGAAACTTTAGTTCCTGCTTATGAACCTTCAATTGGTCACTTATGGATTCAGTTTCCTGAGGATCCACAATTAAGAAGAATATTTTTAGATTCACAGATAGTTTATGTTTCATATTCAACTCAAAATGAATTTTCAGAGACATCTTATGTAGAGGGTTTGATTAAACCTTACAATCAATTAAAAATATTACAACAAACAAGAATAATGTTTAATATTATTAATGCAACTATTTATCAGAAGTTTACTATTCCAATTAAAGGTATGTCAAGACAAAGAGCAGAAGAACAAATAGGACAATTAATACATGATTATTCAGAAGAAGTAGAATGGGATGACTCATTGGGAACTTTAACTATTAATGGTTCTAAACACTTACCTTATAACAAACAAATCTGGTTTCCTGAGGGAGATGCAGGTACTCCAAATATGACATTAGAATCTCCACAAGGTCATAACTTAAATGATGATACAATGTTGGATTGGTTCTTTAAAGCATTAAAGAGAGCATCTAAAATACCAATGTCAAGATTTGAAAGTGATAATGGTGGTGGTAACTTAGTTACTGATGCTGCTGAAATGACAAGAGATGAGATTAAGTTCCATAACTTTATTAGTAGATTAAGATCTAACTTTAAAGAATTAATTGTTAAACCATTAAGATTACAAATGTTAATTGAGTTTCCTGAGTTAAAGGATGATGAGTTTTTTACAAATGCTGTTGATATTACATTCTTTACAAATCAAGTATTTGAAGAATGGAAAAAGATAAACAATTTAGAAAAGAAAGCAGGTATAGTTGGTACTTTACTTGGTGTTATGAATGGTGAGAAACCATACTTTCACATTGAATGGATTATGGATAATGTATTCAAACTTACTCCAGAAGAAAAAGCTGAGAATGCTAAATACTGGGCAATGGATGTTGCTAATCAAGCAGCAGGTGCTACTGGTGAACCTGGTGCTCCATCAGAAGGTGGTGGAGGTGGTGGAGGATTTGGTGGCTCCGGTGAAAGTGGTGAAATGCCTGGTGGTGGACAAGCAGCTCCTCAAGCAACACCAGAAGCACCAGCACAAGGTGGTGGTCAAGTAGCACCTCAAGCAGCACCAGAAGCACCTCCTGCTCCAGAGGGTGGAGGCGAGTTTGAGTTCTAGTAAAAATAAAATCCTTTCAATTGAAAGGATTTTTAGTTTCTGGTAAGTCTATTGTGAATGAAACATTTCTATCAGTGAATACTTGTCTGACTTCAAGTTCTATACCTGCATCATAAAGTTCTTTTAATTTTTTTCCACAATCAGTTTCTAAAAATTCTGCTTCTAATGTTAACTTTTCAATATTATTATCTTTTATAATGAAAGTCATACCACTTATACTAAAGGCCATTGTTTGTAATTTACCAGGATTCTCAAGAGTTACAAAATCATGAACCATTCCAATCTTTTGTATATTATCAATATCAAACTGAACTCTCTTACCTTCAAGTAAGGTAGATAGTTTAATATCCCTATAAAAAGATTTCCACTCATTATAAGTGGAAAGTGCTTTATCATACTGGTCTAAAGTATTATTATTTAGTTTAACATTTAATTCCATTAGAATATCTCAAAGTCTATTTGTTTTCTGTCTAAGTCAATTGCTTTAACTGTTACTTTAACTTCATCACCTAATCTTATTGAACCTCCCATTTTAGGAAATACAATATAATTATCTGTATCAACTGTGTAGTTATTGTTATATCTAACCATACCTTCACATTTACTTTCAATAAGTTCAACATACATACCCCAATCGGTTACTCCTGATACAATTCCATCAAATACTTGTCCAATTTTATCTTCTAAGTATTCAATTTGTTTATAACGTATGGAATCACGTTCTGCTTTTTTTGCTAATACTTCTCTACTTGAAATGTGTTTACACATTTCATTAATTTTATTTCTATCAATTTTCATACTAATTATATGAAAGGAAGAGATAAAGTTTTAATATATAATGTAAGACAAAAATAATAAATACAAAAATGATTAAAAAAGGTAGATCTATTACAATAAGAATAGAACAGGAAGTTTATGATAAAATAGTTAAAGAGGCAATTGATAAGTCAGTTATAGAAAATAAAATAATTAAAGTATCAGATATAATAAGAGAAAAATTAGTAAAATAATGTGAAAAAATTAACAACAGAGATATTTATTGATAAATGTTTACTTAAACATAAGGATAAATATAATTATTCAATAACAATTTATGAGAATATGAGAACCAATGTAGATATAATTTGTCAAAAACATGGAAAGTATTCTATAAATCCAAACAACCATTTGAATGGTCAAGGGTGTGATAAATGTAGAATTGATGATAAGAAAATTGGTATTGATATTTTATTAGAAAGATGTTTTCAATTACATAATGGTAAATATGATTACTCAATAGTTTCTTCTGATTATAAAAGTGTAAAGGATAAAATAGATGTTATTTGTAAAGAACATGGTGTTTTTACAACCAGTATTAAAAACCACTTATATCAAAAAAGAGGATGTAATGATTGTAGAAAGTTGGGTTTGGATAATTTCATTAGAAAGTCAAATGTTATTCATAATAATAAATATGATTATAAACTAGTAAAAGAATATAACAATAATAAAGAGAAGGTTGATATTATTTGTAAAGAACATGGTCTTTTTACTCAAAAGATTGATTTACATTTATTAGGTCAGGGTTGTCCAGTGTGTAGAGAAAGTAAAGGAGAGAAAATAATAAGAAATTATCTTATATCTAATAATATACAATATATTGGTCAAAAGACATTTGATGATTGTAAATATAAAAGAAGACTGCCATTTGATTTTTATTTACCTGATTATGATATGTGTATTGAGTATAATGGTAGACAACATTATGAAGAAGTCGATGTTTTTGGTGGTATTAAAGAATTAAAAAAACAAATAATAAAGGATAGAATAAAGAAGGATTATTGTGAGAGTAATAATATTAAATTAATATCAATTAAATATGATGAAAATATATTGAATAAAATAAAAAAAGAGACTTTATAAGTCTCTTTTTTTATTTTATTTTGTTGAATATACATTAGCCTTAATCAATGCGGCTACATCAATAAAATAAGTTTGTTCAGATGGTTTTAATACATAGGTGTAACTATCATATGTTCTTCCATTTGACAACCTAATTGCTTTAACTTTTTTAGTTGAGAATGATTCAAATTCTTTTTTATAAAAATCAAAATAACTACTACCATCACAATTGAATTTGTTCCACATAGAAAGTGTTACTTTAGTATCATCATCAAATAATAAAATTAAGGTATCATTTTCATGACACCCACCAACATAAGCAGATTTTACAATCAACCCATTGTAATTTACTATACCATCTTTCAAATTTAATGAAACCATTACAATAAATCCTTTTTTACCATCTTCACTACACATCAATACATCAGAAATACTAACCGATTCTTTATCAGTCATTACATCTTTTGAATAAATAATCTTTGTTTGTGCAAAACTTACCATGCTCAATAGTAGTAGAGCTCCTAATAATAATTTTCTCATATATTTTTAATTTATTTTTGTAAAAGTAGTATAAATAAATATTACCACCTAATTATTTTTCATAATAATTATATGAAAGGAAGAGATAAAGTTTTAATATATAATGTAAGACAAAAAATAAATAAAATAATATGACAAAAGACAATAAGGATAGATCAGTTACAATTAGAATTAAAAAAGAATTATACCAAGAACTTGTAGACCTTGCAATAAATAAAAGTGTAAAAGAAGGAAGAGTGGTTAAAGTTTCTGAAATTATAAGAGAAAAATTAGAAAAATAATCATGAAGAAATTAACAACAGAAGAATTTATAGAAAAATCAAAAATAAAATATGGTGATAAGTATGACTATTCAAAAGTTAATTATATTAACAATGATATTAAGGTAATTATAATTTGTCCAACACATGGTAATTTTGAACAAAAACCTGGTAATCATCTTAGTAGTAAATATGGATGTACTAAATGTGGAATTAATAGAGAAAAATATAATAAAATAGAAGATAAAATAAAATATAATAAAGAGATATTTAATAATATAGTATTTGACTTTTTAATAAAATGTTCAGAAAAACATAATGATAAATATGATTATTCTATGGTTGAATATAAAAACACCACACATAAAATTAAAATAATTTGTAAAGAACATGGTGTATTTTTACAAAGACCATCAGCACATCTAAGTGGTCAAGGTTGTATGAAATGTAGATTGGATAACAGAAGAATGGGATTAAATACATTTTTACAAAGATGTAAGGATATACATGGTGATAAATATGACTATTCACTAGTAACAGAATATAAAAATAGTTTGATGAAAGTAAAAATTATATGTAAAAAACACGGAGTATTTGAAATTAGTCCTGAACATCATACTAATAGAAAACAAGGATGTTCAATATGTAAGGAATCAATTGGAGAAAAATTAATATCAAAATATTTGGATGATAATAATATTGAATATAAGAGAGAATATGTTTTTAGTGATTGTAAAAATATCAAAGAACTGAGATATGATTTTTATCTACCTAAATATAATCTATGTATAGAATATAATGGTATTCAACATTATGAACCAATAGAACATTTTGGTGGTATGAATACTTTAATAAATCAAAGGATAAAAGATAAAATAAAAGTTGAATATTGTAAAAATAATAATATTCAACTTTTAATAATAAGATATGATGAAGTTATAGAAGATAAGTTATTTTGTATAACCACCATTGTCTAATGATAATGTCAATAGTCTGTGCACTAATATATCAGCATACCTTCTGATACAACTTGTAAAGTGGCAATAGTCCTCAAATCCAAGTCCATAGTGTCCAACATTATCAGTTGTGTAATATGCTTTTTGTTGACTTCTAACTATTAAAGTATTAATTAGATTTTCCTCAGGATTTCCTTTAACATCTTTTAACAGACTATTAATACTTGATTTTATATTATCTTCATTTGTATCAAAATTATATCCTAATTTATCACATAGATTTTTTATTTCCATTATTTTTTCTATACTTGGTAAACCATGAGATCTATTTACACAAAACTTAATTTTAGTCTTTAATTCTTTAGCAACTAATTTATTAGCAAGTAACATATATTCTTCAATAAGTTTATTTGCATCTTTCTGAGTTTTGAAATAAACACCAGTTGGTTTCTTTGTAGTTGGATCCAATTGAAATCTTACTTCAATTCCACCCATTTCAATAGAACCATCTTCTATTCTTTGCTTTCTCATTTTTTTAGCAGTTGTATCTAATAGAAGTATTTCAGTTTTGAAATCTCCATCTTTACCTTCAATTATTTCTTGAGCTTCTTCATAAGAGTATCTTCTATCTGAATGTATAATAGTTTTACCAAACCATTTATTCAATACTTCTCCTTCTTTATTTAAAGTAACTACAACTGAGAAACAAAGTTTATCTTCATTAGGTCTTAATGAACATACACCATTACTCAATCTCTCAGGTAACATTGGTACACATCTATCAACTAAGTAAACAGATGTTGCTCTACTAATTGCTTCATCATCTAAATCAGTTCCTTCTTTAACATAGTGAGATACATCGGCAATATGAATACCAACTTCAACAGTATCATTATCTAAAATATTTACTGAAAGAGCATCATCAAAATCTTTAGCATCAACAGGGTCAATGGTAAAGGTTGTAATTGCTCTCATATCTCTTCTTTTTTCAATTTCTTCTTCTGATATTTCAAAAGGTATTAATTCTGCATCAGCTTCAACCATTAGAGGGAAACTGTTAGGTAATCCATATTCATACATAATTGAGTTCATTTCGGTATTGTTATCTCCAGATTCTCCTAAGATTTCAATAATTTTACCTTTAGGTGATTTAGAACCAGGTTCCCAGTTTGAAAACTCAACCAAAACTTTTTGGTCATTCTTTGCATCATGGTTTCCTTTAATATAAAAATCTACTGGAATTTTTTGACTGTCTGGTATTACAAAGGTTAGGTCTTTGTTTAAGTGTACTTTACCAACAAATTGTGTACGGAATCTTTCTAATACTTCTATTACTTCCGCTTCTACTTTATTATTCTTAATAATAATCTTAACTTTAACTTTATCTGAGTTAAGTGCATTCAATGTATTTTTTTTAAATATAAAAATACTTTTATCCTCTATTCTAATGGATGCATTTCCACTATTTGAGAATTCTATAGTACCATCATAGATACTATCTTCTTTTAATTTATTCATTCTTTTTTATTTTTTTGGAGATATTATCCACTCCATATTTTTTAATTAATGTTTTTTTCATCTTATCTAAAACTCCTTTATTCTGAATAGGATAATCTACTCCAAAGTTTTTTCTAAGTGTTTCCTTCCTCTTACTCTCTGAACACTTTCTACAATAATACTCTCCCCAAACATTATCATATTTAAGGTAATTCTTATAGATTACATCTTTCTCAACCCCACAAACATCACATTTACATTTAATTTTATAATGAGAACCTTTTGGTAACAGATCAACTGGTATCACAATTTCTTCTCCTATATATACATCATATCCTAAATAATCATAATAGTTGTAATTTGACTCAATTATTTTAATATTTATCTCTCTTGAAAGGATCATAAAAAACCACTTATTTTTAAGTATTTATTAAAATATCAATCCCCCTTTTTACCAAAATTAAAACTACCTTATTTCATAAGACTTTACAAAGATACTATAAAAAATCCACTTCTCAAAAATAGATAATTAACAATGTTTATATATACCACAGAACTACAAAAAATAATTATTTTAAATGAAACCAGTTTTAATAGTAGAAAATTCAACAAATTCTCTTGTAAGAGAGAGTGCTTCTACAGGTAACCAGGATTTTATCCTTAATGGTACTTTTACAGAGTTTGGTGTTAAAAATCGTAATGAGAGAATATACACTGCTGAAAAGTTCCTACCTGCGTTAGGAGAATTGAATGAAAGAATGAACAGCTTAGGTGCTGTTTTTGGTGAGTTTGATCACCCGGATGTTTTTGATACCTCATTGTCAAGAGCATCTCACATCATCACCAAAGCTGAATATGTTTCTGAAAAGAACACAGTTGAAGGAGAAATCAAATTGTTAAGTACATATTGGGGAAAAGAAGCAAAGGCATTAGTTAATGATGGATGTCCTGTTTTTGTATCTTCAAGAGCTGCAGGTATTACTGAATCTGATGGTTCAGTATCATTGAAAAAACTTTTTACATATGACATTGTTGCTGATCCAGGATTTGCATCTGCAAGAATGAGTGTAAAAGTATTGAATGAATCTTTAGGTTATTGTACTGATGGACAAATTGAAAAAAATAACTTTAGGATATATGAGATGTCTGACGAGTCCAAAATGAACGAATTATTCAAAATGAACAACAATGACTTTGTAACAAAACAACAACTAAGTGACTATTCAAAGTATTTAGTTAATGAGATTGCATCTACTAAAAAAGTAGTAAATAATGCAATTACTAAAGGTAATATGCCAGCTAAGAAATTAGAGCAATTACTTGAGTATTATGAAGAGTTAAATGGAACTAACTCACAAGTTGCTAAATATTTAGATTATTTGGCTGACAAAATCCAAGTGGTAGTTAATGAAAACAAATCATTAAAAGAAACTACTACAAAATTGGCTAAACACAATGACTACTTAGCTGAGAACTTAGAAAAAGCTATTAACTATTCAGAATACTTAGCTGAGAATTTAGATAAAAATATTGAGTATTCAGAGTATTTAGCTGAAAACTTGGATAAAAATATCAATTACTCAGAATATATTGCTGAAAACTTAGACAAAAACATTTCTTACTCAGAATACTTAGCTGAGAACTTAGACAAAAACATTGAATATTCAGAATACTTAGCAGAAAACTTAGATAAGAATATTGCTTACTCTGAATACATTGCTGAAAACTTAGACAAAAACATTGCTTACTCTGAATACATTGCTGAGTCAGTTGATAACTCAATTGCTTACTCAGAATACTTAGCAGAACATGTTGAAGGTAACATTGCTTACTCTGAATACATTGCTGAACATTTAGATGATAATATTGCTTACTCTGAATATGTTGCAGAGAACTTAGACAAATCTATTTCTTACCAAGGAATGATAGTTGAAAAACTTAATGCATTTGGTAAATTAAATGAAGGATTTGGTGAAGAAGAGGGTCAATTCCCATCTATTGAAGATGCTGGTTTTGAATCTCAAGAAGAGGAAGAACAAGAAGAAGAATTTGCTGGAGAAGAAGGACACGGTGACTTTGCACAAGAAGCTGAAGAGTTTGCACACGAAGCTGAAGAGTTTGCACATGATGCTGCTCAATTTGCTGGTGGTGAAGAACATGAAGGTGAAGGACATGAAGGTGAGGAATTTGCACCAGAAGGTGAAGGACATGAAGCTGAAGAATTTGCACCAGAAGGTCAAGAAGAAGAAGAACAAGAAGAAGAATTTGCAGGTCAAGATGACTCTGAACTTTCTGAATCTATTAATAAATTAATTGAAGAAGCTAAAAAACGTAAAGTTTCTGAAAGCAGTGATTTGAACTTTTTAAAGTTCTTAAACAAATCACAAGTTGATAGTTTTTATGCTCTATCAGATGAAGAACAAGATACTGTTAAACTACACATAAACGAGAGTAGTTATTTTACACAGAAAGAAGTTCTTACTTTGATCTCAGAGTCATTAGCAACTAAAAACGAAACTCTTGAAGAAAGAGTAATCAGATTGATGCCTGATAACATTAAGCCAATCTGGGGTACTTTAAACGAATCTGCTAAAAAATCTGTCTTATCACAAGCTAGATTATATCCAGAAGAAGTTTTAAGAACTGAAAATCAAATTGAGCATTTCTGGGGAACTAGAAATATCAAAACTAATGAAACTGTAACTAAAAAACTTGTTGCTCATGAAGGTTTAATCCAAGAGGATAAACTATCTGATAATGAAGTTTCTATGATTATGGAAAGATTTAGAAGAGTATAATCTATAAAAAATCCACACTTCAAAAAAAGTGAAAAAACAAGGATATATATACATTTATAGATTACATAAAAAAAATAAAAAAAAAGAAAATTATTATGTCACAAATTAGAATAGATAATCAAAAAGCCATGAAGAAATGGTCTCCAGTATTGGAAAATATGGGAGTTTCAGGTGATAGACTTGAATGGATGTCAGAATATGCTGAGTTCCACTCTATCAATGAAAACGCATACGTTAATGCTACAAACGTAGCAGGTATGGGAGCTGTAGTTAACCCAGTATTAGGTGGTCCTGCAGGAACAACTTTAGCTAATACAGGATGGACTGGTCAAGCTGGTTCAGGTGATGTTGGTCAAAACTTATTACCAGTAGCTATGAAAATTGCTGCTCAAACAATTGGTTTAGATTTAGTTGCTGTAAAACCAACTCCAGGTCCAAAATTAGACTTACTTTATATTGATTTTCAATATGATGATGTTAATTTAGATTCAAATGAAAGACCACAAGTTTTCAAATGTAATGTTGGACCAACTGCTTCTGCAAATTTAGCTGGAGCAACTGCTGGTGGTGTAATTAAACAAACTCAAGGTGGTTTAGTTGGTGGTAGAGTATTTGTTGATATTTTTAACTCAACTGCAATTACTTATGATGAAAGTGCATTTGTAAATGATAAAGAAGGTATTGTTGAATTTTTAGGATTCTCAAGAATTGATGGTTTACCAATGTTTAAAGCATACAGACAAGCAAATACTGCTGGTCAAGTTAATACATTTGGATTTGAACAAACTAAAAATACTTTTGATTCTTCTTCATCTATGACAAGTCAAATTGCCTTTATTGGTACTACTGCTGTTGTAGTTGATACTATTGAATTAATCTCTGCTTTAGAAGATCACATTCCTGGTTTCTCTGCAAACTGGGCTGCTACTCCTACTACTGCTGCTGCTGGTGCTTACCCAATGTCAAGATTAGAAGATGATAACTCTTATTCAGGTGTTATTGGACCAAAAATCTCTTCTAAAACTATTGCAGTTGGTACTATTGAAATATCTTCAGCTTTAAGAAGAACAGAAATTGAAGACATCAAAGCTAACACAGGTATGGATATTGTTCAAAAAATGGAATCAATCCTTGTTAATGAATTGTCTCAAACAATCTCTAAACAAATTGTTGCTAAAATCTTTGAAATGGGATCTTTAAATGCTGCAGGTGCACCTAAAAAACAAGATGGTACATCATTATTTGACTTGAATACTTCTTATGCATATAATTCTGCTGCACCAGGTGGAGAGACTACTCACGCTATCCAAAGAAAACTTATAACTAGAATTGCTCACGCATCTAACTATATTGCAACTGAGGGACGTGTTGGACCAGCTCAATACTTAATTACAAATGGAGGTTTAGCTGCTGCATTACAAGATATTGCTGGTTACACAATTAACCCAGTTAAATCTAAAATGAACTCTCAAGGTCAACTTTACCCAGTTGGTTCTATCGGAGACATCTCTATCTATGTTGATCCATATATGAGATATAACGATAACAGAATCGTATTAGGTAGAAAAAATAACCCTGACCAACCAGGAATTATTTTCGTGCCTTATCTTATGGCTCAGTCTATATCAGTTATCTCTGAGGCTACATTTGCTCCAAGAATGTTACTAAGATCAAGATATGCTGTTGCAGAAGTGGGATGGTATCCTCAAAAGCAATTTATGACAATTACTGTTACAGATGCTGCACAATTACTTAACTAATCATTAATTAATTATAAAAAAGACTCCTTTTAGGAGTCTTTTTTTGTTTTATATAATTAATATATATGTTATGTATAGTAAATTAGGAAAATTAATAACAGGTGAAGATTTTGATTTAAGAATAAAGGATTCTAATTTTATAAGAGTTGGTGAATATATTAACTCTAAGACACCAACATCATTTAAGTGTAAGAAATGTGGTAAAGTTTTAAGTAAACCACCAAAAGCATTCAATTCATTAAAGTGTAATTGTGAAAAAAATAAAGATAATTATATAAATTCTATAAATGATAAATCAATTGAATTATTGGAACCATATATTAATGTTAGAACTAAATTAAAACATAAATGTCTAAAATGTGGATATGTATTTAAAAGTAGTCCAAAGGTTGTTAAAAATTCTTTAATTGGTTGTCCTTCATGTTCAGGTAAATTATTTTCTATTGATAAATACAAAAGTTTATTACCAAAAGATATAGTATTAATATCTGATGAATATTTAGGTAGTAATAAAATACTTAAACATAAGTGTTTAAGATGTAATTATATATGGGAGACAAAACCTAATTATATAATTCATCTTAAAACAGGATGTCCAAGATGTTTGTTATCAAAGGGTGAAAGAGAAATATACAGAATTTTGGATCAATATAATATTAAATATATACATCAGTATAAAGTAAATATAAATAATATAAATTATAAGTTTGATTTCCATTTAGAAAATACTGACATTTTTATAGAGTTTGATGGAATACAACATTTTCAACCTGTTGACTTTTTTGGTGGTGTTGAACAATATAAAAGAGTTAGAATAAATGATGAAGTAAAGAATAAATGGATAATGGATAATAATAAAAAGTTACTAAGAATATCTTACTTAGAAGATATTAATAATATACTCACTACATTTATAAAAAAGAATATAATCATGGAAGAAAATAGAATATTGGGTTTTAGTGCATTTAATGAGAGTAAAAATAAATTTCCAAACATAAAAACTTTGGATATTGATGGATTTATTGTATATTTGGGTCGTGATGCAAAATCTAATGACCATTTAACATTTAATATGTCTGATCCAGATGATATTTGGATGCATACAAAAGGTGTTCCAGGTAGTCATATGTTAATTGTAGTTAGAGAAAAACTACCTACACCAGAAGTAATTAAAAAAGTTGCAGAGATTGCTAAGAAAAATAGTAAGGCTAAAGATGAAGATAAGGCAACTGTTGTTTATTGTAAAGCAAAATTTGTTAAAAAACAACCTGGTATGAATGATGGTCAAGTAAGAGTTGATTATGGTAACTCAAATGAAATAATAGTAAATTAAATAAAAATAATGGCAGATATAAAAATAAAGTTTTCACCAAGATTTATAAAAGTTATCAAAAGAATTGATGATGAATTTGAAAATAATCTATCATATAAGATATTGGGTCTTATTGATGGTAGTCTTAAATATGAAAATATATTAGATATTTACTATATGGACTTATCTAAAGTAAATAATTGTTTTGATATTGTAGTTAAAGGTAAAAAGTCAACAATAAGTATAGCAAAATTTAGTAATACCTATTTTCCTGATTTGAAGATTTCTGACCATGCTTTAATAGAGTTTCATACAGCATATAATTCATTTAAAGGAGAATCCTTTGGTATTGTAGTTGGTACACCAATAGAACATAAACCATTTGTTTTTAATCCTAAAGATGTACGTTCTACTTTCTTATCATTAGTTACAAAGACTTATCCAATGGGTCATGAAAAAGAAGTATTACAATTTTTACCTAAACTTGATACAGATATACATGGAAATTATTATAAAATAATTCCTGGTGATACAAAAACTATGTTTACTTCTCACTTAGATACTGCTGATTGGAAACAACTGCCTACTAAATTAATGTCTAATACTGTTAATAATGAAGAATTTATATTCACTGATGGTACAAGTATTCTTGGTGCAGATGATAAAGCAGGTGTAACTATAATGCTTTATATGATGGCACACAATGTTCCAGGATTATATTATTTCTTCTTAGGTGAAGAAAGAGGTGGTGTTGGTTCAAGATTAGTTGCTGGAGATTTTGAAGAAATAGATTATCTTAAAGATATAAAAAGATGTATATCATTTGATAGAAGAAAAACAATTTCTGTTATTACTTCTCAATATGGTAGAGTTTGTTGTTCTAATGATTTTGGTTCTGCTTTGTGTAGAGAATATAATAGTAATGGAATGAAACTATCATTAGATGATACTGGAATATTTACAGACTCTGCATCCTTTATTGATAATATACCAGAATGTACTAATATATCAGTTGGTTATGAAAATGAACATACTTTTACTGAAATACAAAATATTACATTCTTAGATAAGATTGCTAAAGCATCAGTTAATGTTAACTGGAGTAAACTACCTACAGTTAGAAAGGTTGGTATAAATAGTGAAGTTATTAGAAAATATAAAAACCTAATACAACAAGTTAAAAGATATGCATTTGACCTTGATGTGAAAGTTATAGGTCATGATGGTAAAGTATTTATTCAATTTGATACATTAGGATGTGATATAAAGGCAATAGGTGATACATTAAGATATATTAACAATATCTTATCAAGATATAATATTAATGACACTTATGTAGAATTTGAAGATACATATATTAAAATTGAAATAAGATAATATGATAGATAATTATAAAAAGTTTGTAGAGAGTGTTGATGATGATAAAGACCATTATGATGATGATTATTATGGTCATAATAATGATGGTATGGAACATATAACATATTTATTAAGAACTACTCTAAGAAATAAAGGTATTGAAGATTTTACAGTTGATTATACTGGTTATGATATATGTATATCTGTATTCTTGTATGAGTTAGAAAGATTAAAAGATATGATTAATATCTTTGATATATTACAACATTTAAAAACTGATATTATACCACAATACGATTCTGAATTTGATATGTATCAAACTAAAAGAACAGGTGGTACAGTATTGGAATTTAACTTTTTCTATAATGATGGAAATGGTGATGATTTTGATAATGAATAAATAATTATATATGATGAAAAATAATGAAGGTCTTTTTAATAGATTTAAGAAAAAAGAAACAGGAGATAAATTTAAAGAATTATTCCTAAAATTAACAGAATATACTATTCCTTATGGACATGAGACTAAATTAGAAAAATATTTACCAAGTGGATATAAAAAAGATACAATAGGTAATTATTATATTCAAGTTGGTAAATCAGAAACTTTATTTACAACACACTTAGATACATATTGTGAAAAATATGAGAAAGTAAATCATGTAATTGAAGGAGATATTATTAAAACTGATGGTACTACTATATTAGGTGGTGATAATAAATTAGGAATGACTATTCTACTAAATATGATAGAGAGAGGTATTCCAGGTACTTATTATTTTTTCTTAGGAGAAGAACCAATTTTAAGTGGTGGTTTGTGGGGTTCACAAAATGCATTAGAAGCTAATCCAGAGTTTTTCAAAAAATTTAAGAGAGCAGTTGCATTTGATAGAAAACAAACAGGTTCTGTTGTAAGAAGACAGAAAGCAAGATATTGTTGTTCACAAGAATTTGCTGATGCACTTTCTGATGAATTAACAGAATTAGGAGTTGAATCAAAACCAGACCCAAATGCTTATTATACTGATACTGCAACTTTCTTAGATATTATACCTGAATGTACTAATATTAGTGCGGGTGGTTGGAAAGAGCACTTTAAAGATGAATGGGTTGATTTAGGATATACTAAGAGAGTATTAGAAGCTGCTTGTAAAGTTGATTGGGAAAATCTACCAACTGAAAGAAAAGTAACTTATTATCAACCAAAATCAAATATTATACCAAGACATAGATATGCAGGTAAAAAAGTTATTTTGGCAGTTAAGAAAATATTGAATAAATATGATTTACTTCATACTAATGAATTAGAGTTTAATACTTATAATACAGATACATTAGTATTTAATACTTGGTTTGAAGAAGTTGATATAAAAGTAACTATAGTTGATGATATTTTACTTCAAATTGAAGGTGAAAAACCAATTAGATTTGAGTTTAATGAGTTGAAAAAATTAGACCTTTACTTTGGTAATTTATTTGGTATAGAAATAGACCCAAATCAATATAAAATGTTAGCTTATCAAGATGGTTCAATAAGTATATTAGGACAACAATTTGCAAGTGTACAAGACTATTTAGAAATGTTTGATAGTATCAATGATGATGATACATCCTATGTTATTAAGAAGGGTGGAGAACAATATAAAGAGTATTATGGTGATGTTATTCCAAAAGAATTGGTATTTAAGTGGTTTGAAGAAAATGTTGAATAAAAAGTAAACTTTTTTAGCTTTTTAATTATAATATATATAGAATAATAACAAGGGGCTGTTACAGAATTGATTTGTGGTCTAATAGTGATTATGCAGGTATCGGGTGGTCTACAATGACCGATTAATAAATTAGTTGATACAATTTTAAACGGAAACGTAAACCAAGTAGGAACAAGTGAAGATATAGTAGCTTGCTTACACAACAACATGATCTCTGATCTAGTAGTAGCTTAATTAATTTTAACTATTATGCACAAAAAAGCTGTGTCACCAGTTGAAAAGTGAAACCTTTTTATTAGAGTTTTGAGATTCAAAAACTAAATATTTTGTAAGTTAAGAAAAACTTACTAAACCTGTAAATGAATAGTTGTTGTTAACCAAGAAAGACACGTTTGGCAGTGAACGTCAGCTCCACAACAAAAAAGTCCATCAATTTGATGGACTTTTTTATTTTATCAGAGTTTCTATAATATTCTTTATTTTATTTATTTCCTTATAACTTATTCTTATTAAATTTATATTATTCTTATTACAATATAAATTCTTAATATTATCATTAAATTTAGTTATCTCATACTTTTCATTACCTCCAAATATAGAAACTGGTTTATAGTGTTGTACACCA
>Ga0116182_1000529_pt1 | contig 42228 bp, 17 predicted proteins | sample AD_UKC077_MetaG_FD_89805 | JGI IMG/M metagenome (GOLD analysis project Ga0116182, IMG submission 89805) | Active sludge microbial communities of municipal wastewater-treating anaerobic digesters from USA - AD_UKC077_MetaG | ecosystem: Engineered > Bioreactor > Anaerobic > Digestate | place: USA...
CCCCGCCCCTGGGCTTGCCTCCAATGCCACTTTATACGATACTCCCCGCGTTTTTTTGTGAGGCCTGATGATGTCTGACGAGATGGTCCGTGTTCCTTGGTATAAAAAGCCTATGCTTTGGCTTAGGTGGCTATATGACTGGGTTTTAAGCTGGGCTGATAGTCCTTATGCAGCCTTTGCGCTTTTTGTTTTAGCCTTTACTGAATCTTCGTTTTTTCCTATTCCACCGGATGTCCTTTTGATTGCGCTTGTGCTGGGACGCCGTAACAAGGCCTTCTTTTATGCTGGAATTACTGCTGTAGCATCGGTTCTTGGTGGCTTGTTTGGGTGGTTCCTGGGGCACGAGTTCTTTGGCCCTGTAAACTCGATTATTGCCTGGATTGTGGGACCTGATACTTGGTACGGCATTCCTGGAGAAGGCGCTGAGCTAATCACGCTTTCTGGCTTTGACTTTTATCAATACATCCAAGGACATGCCTCGTATGAAAACGGTTCAGTTTTCTTGAAAGTGAAAGCCCTTTATGATGACAACGCTTTCTTAGCCATATTTACTGCGGCGTTCACCCCGATTCCCTATAAAGTCTTTACCATAGCGGCTGGCTACTTCGATGTAAGCATGGGAATTCTTGCTCTTGCGTCCGCAATTGGTCGAAGTGCCCGTTTCTTTTTAGTAGCAGGACTGCTTTGGGCCTTTGGACCGCCCATGAAGCGTTTGATTGACAAGTACTTTGATATCCTTGCCTTGGCTTTCATGGTCTTACTGATCGGTGGGTTCTTGCTGCTTAAAAAAGTCTTTTAAAACAGGCTAAACCTTTCCCCCAACTTCAACCATCGTCACTCCGTCGCCACCTTCACCCACCATTCCAGCTCTAAACCTTCTGGCATAGGGCGATTTCTTTAGATACTGGCGAATTCCCTTAAGCAAGGCTGAAGTTCCCATGCCGTGGATAACCATTACCTGCGGAACCTGGTTTAAAAACGCCATGTCAAGAAATCTGTCGACTTCGGTTATGGCTTCATCCAGGCGCATCCCCCGAACATCACAGGTGTTTTCAGGGCTACGAACAAATGGCAGGTCTTCTTCATCGACAGGCGTTAGTTTTACTGTTTCAGTGTCTAACTCTGGTTTCTTTGGAACTGGTTTAGATTTTTGGGACTTCTTCGATACAGGTTTTGGAACTCTAAGGTCGCTTAGCTTAACGTTTGTCTTCAAAAGGCCAACTTGCACTGTGGCCCTGCGTCCATCTGCCGCGACTTCAATGACGGTTCCTTCCGAGGCGAGGCCTGCCACCCATACTTTGGCGCCTACTTTTAGATCAGCCAAAGGCAGCTGTTCAGTTGGATGGTTTTCGACCATTGCCATCTCGGCAAGAAGGTCCCTTTGTACTTCCCGTTTCTTTTTAGTTACTTCGATTCTGCGCCCTTGGACCTGCCCTGCCTTTTCAGCCTTAGCCTGTTTTGCAATGGCCTCAAGTTCATCTTCCAAGCGCTTCATCTTTTGCAAGACCTCTTTCCTGGCCTCATAAACCAGCCTGTCAGCCTCGTTTCTCAAGCGTATCAGTTCCTGCTCGTACCGCTTTTTATCGGCGGCCAATTTTTTGCGAAGCTCCTGTGTTTCGGCTTTTTCTTCAAGCAGTTCCTGATTAAGCTTGTTAGCATTGGCTAAAGCCTCTTCAAGCATTCTTTCACGTTCGCCTACCAGCTGTTTTGCCCTATCCAAGATTGACTTCCTGAAGCCAACTGCTGCGGCGACATCAAAAGGATTGGATTCCCCAGATTCACCAAGTTCCAAACGATAGCTTGGCCTTCCAGTCTTATCCAAGCCAACCCTGGCGTTTTTTACACCTGGATGGCTTGAGGCCATCATTTTGAGCTGGTCAAAGTGCGTAGCGATAATGCATTCGGCCCCTTTTTCCACAAGCGCTTCAACTATGGCGGTTGCTAACGCCTCACCTTTGCGAGGCTCGGTTCCAGTTGCAAGCTCGTCAATCAGTACAAGGGTTCTGCCTTCAGGAACCTTGGTGATTATCTGGTCCAATCTGGCCAATTGGCCTGTAAAGTTGGAAACCGATTTTTCCATGCTCGTAGGGTCACCAATAACCGTGAAAACCTGGTCATACCATGGAATTACAGTACCTGGCATCGCGGCTGGAAAGATTCCATGACGCATCATTGCTACTGCCAAACCAACCGTTGAAAGCGTTACAGACTTACCTCCAGCGTTTGGCCCTGATACAACGAGGGCGCGACCATGCTGCCCTGCCAATTCCACCGATACTGGAACTACATTTCTGCCAAGCAGGAAGAGGATTGGGTTTTTGATTGAAGACAGCTGCAACCCATCTGCTGGCGCTCCAATGCTGGGTCTGTGAGCCTCCATCCTTTTGGCCAACTCCGAGCGCGCCAAGATTGAATCAAGCCGCCACATGGCCTCTCCAAGCAATCTGGCATCTTCAGCATACTTGCCAAGCAACTTGCTGCGGTCAGCCTTGATAGAACGCTCCTCAACCTCGATTGATTCCAGTACCACCTTCAGTTGATTGTTATCTTCAACAATCTGTGATGGCTCAATGAACAAAGTGGCCCCAGTCTGGGAACTACCATGAATGATTCCAGGCACAAAGCGATGCTCTTCAGCCTTGACTGGCAGAACATAGCGACCTTCACGAATCGTGTAATAGTCATCCTGAAGAATCGGCTCAAGCTTGGTACTCTTGGCCATTTCTTCTATCAACGCCTTGACTCTACGCCCAAGCGATAGTGCCTTTGCCCTAAATTCAGCGAGCCTAGGTGAGGCATCGTCTCTGATACGCCCATCTTCGTCGAAAGTATCAAAAACCCTTTGTGCGACTGACGACAGGTCTTTTAGCTCGTTAAACAGCGCAGCCAGGCCAGGGATTCGCAGGCGGCCAGCCTCTAAACGGTGCGACGTTTCGGCTCCAATCGAAAGCATCTTTGCACATGCAATCAATTCGCTGGGGGACAAAACAGCCCCTTTTGCCGCAGCAGTAAAGGCGAAAGTCATATCTTCAACACCACCAAGTGAAGGCGGATTTGGCAAATCAAAGCAATAGATGCCCTCCTCTACCAAGGCCAACTCGGCATCACAAGCTTGTGGATCCATGTACATCTGCTTGTAACGAATCAACTCTTGGCCACGGCTAGTCCGACAGTAGGCTGAAGCGGCGTCCAGTATCTTTGAAAACTGCAAGTCTGAAAGGGTTTTGGCATCCATTAGAATCTCCAAAAATGCACTGCCTTATTAACACGAAACAGCAATGATGGAAAAATCAGTTGACCTAAAGCACCGTCAAGTGTAGATTCTGTCGGCTTTCGCCCCCGTAGCTCAGTTGGATAGAGCTGGGGATTCCTAATCCCTGTAAGCCGGCAGTTCGAATCTGCCCGGGGGCACCAACTACTTGATATTATTTATTAATCAGCCATTTGCGGCGACGAAACGTTCCATGAAATCGACCAACACTTTCACGTGGTCTAAAGTAGTGGCGTTGTACATCGAGACTCGGATTCCACCCAGGCTTCTGTAGCCTTTAAGTCCAACCATTCCAGCCTTTTTAGCGTCAGCAACGAACTTTTCATCAAGCTCCTTTGAGGGCAGTTTGAAGTCAACGTTCATCACTGAGCGATGGGCCTTGTTTGTCACGTGAGGAATGTAAAAGCCTGAATACTTGTCGATACAGCCATAAAGCAATTCACCCTTGGCAAGGTTGGTTGCCTCGATTGCCGCCAATCCACCGATGGATTTGTTGTGCGCCAACACATTTCTCAGCATGTAGATCGAAAACGTCGGTGGTGTGTTGTAAAGGCTGTTTTTGTCAGCGTGAATCCGATATTGCAGCATACTCGGCAGGTCAGTGCGACACTGCTCAAGCATGTCGTCTCTGATAAGTGCAACCACCAAGCCTGACGGCCCCAGATTCTTTTGAGCGCCTGCGTAAATCAAACCAAAGGGACGCACATCAAACGGACGCCACATAAAGTCAGAGGACATGTCCGCAACCAAAGGCACATTGCCAGCATCTGGGAATTCATGCCACTGCGTCCCATAAATCGTGTTATTGGAACACAAATGCAAATAAGCAGCCTTTGGGTCAACCTGATATTCATCAGGGTCAGGAAGGCGGCAATAATCTTCATCCTTGGTAGAACCAATGGCTCGCACATTGTCTGGAGCCACAATTTTGGCCTCTTTATACGCCTTTTCGGCCCAGTTACCAGTGATAAGGTAGTCAGCCTTGCGATCACCGTACAAAAGGTTCATCGGCACCATTGCAAACTGTAGATTTCCACCACCCTGCAAAAAAAGTACTTTGAAGTTGTCAGGGACGTTTAACAGCTCCTTGACAAGCGAAATCGCCTCTTCGTGAACCGCATCGTACTCTTTGGAACGATGAGAGATCTCCATGACCGACATGCCGGCCCCTTCAAAATCTAACATCTCCTTTTGAGCTCGTTCCAAGGCCGGCAAAGGTAGCGCGGCTGGGCCTGCATAGAAATTGATCACACGATTGGACATTGCTGATACCTCCCACTTAACCGGTCGCAGGGGACCGGTCATACCCCTGATCGCCCACAGGCTATCTGGGGTATATGCTATCCAAGTTAATTATTGTGGCAATCCAAAATTGCCGTGCGCAACCCTAAATTCATTTGTTGATTATGGCAATCCTGCCAAATCTGGCATTTACATCCAACCAAGGCGTTATGTGACGATCCTTGGGCTCCATGTAAACGCCAAGTTCTAGGTCTCTTTCAGTTGTGATCTGCTCGGCTTCAAACGTAAGTGGTGCCCAGTGATGGCTGGTTTGAACCAAGGAACCCATATCACAACGCGCCAAGACTCGAGATCGCTCATTATTGATTCGGGTTGAATGACCGACTGTATCGCATTCCTGGACCTGAGTATCCGTTCGATCACTACCAATCAGGTGGCGATGCACCCAATACATGATTTCAAGCGCCTCTGGGATGCGATCAGGCCTGACGACTCCGCGAGTTGTGGAAGTTGGTACCCAATCCGCAAACTGCCCGTCTCGATGCAACAAATCCGCCCTTGAAGGGGTAAGAGAATGGGCTCCACCCAGATAAGACACGAAGACCTTTGAATCGAGAATAACTCCAAAGAGCCTCAAAAACAGGTCGATAAGTTCTCGGGAGTAACGAGATTGATAGTGCTTTAAGAAGCGTTCACCAGCTGTTATCGCCTTGATAAATTTATAGGTGCCAGAAGTACCATGGGCAGAGCCATTGGCGGCTGAATAAACAAAATTTCTGCAAACTAGCCGACTAAGCAGCTCATTTTGGTCAGGAGTACCACCCTTTAAAAAGCTTTCGGCCTGTAACAAATTGGCGCAGCCCTGGCTGTAACCCACCCATGCCCAGGGACCTGTAACCCCATCAAGGGCTCTAATAATTATGGCGGCGTTGTGCTCAAACGGTTGAAATAGGCCTGTGTTGGCGCGAATTATCTTTACCCCACGCCGCTGTTCAAGTCGTTCGTAGGTGTGTTCAAATTCCCTTCCTTCACTGCCCCAAGTAACCACACCCATGGCCCCGATAATAGTCAAGTCATAGTGTCCAGGCTCTGGGTCGATCAAAAGATTAACCAAGGGGTCGGCAAGCAACAGATCCTTGGAGCTTTGGTCGAAATACATCGTATTAATAACGGCTTCGACCAGTGATTTTTCATCCTTTGGCTCTGAAGTGGCCCCACTTGCAAGCCTCAACCATGTTCGAACGTCGTCTTGGTCCTCCTGCCAGGCCCTTACAACCGACAGGACTTTCAAGGCCTCTTCATTTCGCATCCAAAACGATTTAAACCAATCCCGTTGAAATCCCTTGGGATGGGCCTTCAGATAGTCCGAACAAGCTAAAAACGCCTGTTTATAGGCTTTTATTGCCTGGTTTTTGGCGGCCTTGGTGGCTTTTGGACCAAGGGCGTGTCCAAGCTTGTCTGCAGCTTCAATGGCCTTTATAACATCCGCGTCATCAGCTGTTTTTTGGGCACCCCTCGGGGCCTTGTGGTCTACATTACGTAGATGGCTCCGCTTGGCTTGATAAGGGCCTTCACACTCAAAAATGGCCTCAGCCAGCTTTAGAAGTTCTTTGTAATAGCTGTCCCTAACCCGTTTCCCACCGGCCATGAAGTCGGTTAGATTTGGCACTGGAAGTTCAAGTTTTTCTTCCAAAAATTTCACCAGGTTCACTTCTTCTTTCATCAGGTGCTGGTCCTGACCAAGGAAGGCCATCAACACGCCTGCTAGGACACGAGGAGCTTGGTGGCCAACCTCGATTAACACATCTCTGGTGAATTCTTTGGGGCGGGAGCGCAAAAGCTCCAACAACATTCGATTATTGATCTGACTTTGAAGGCCATGATGGCTTTCTGAAAGGCAAGCCTGCAGAAGTATTGCAACATCAACCACACCAAGTGCACAAGGTGCAGGCCAAGCAGCATCAGCGCTATCAATTCCGGGCAAAGGCCCTATAACCTCGCCTAAAAAGCCAGCAATCCAGGCTTGCTGACCAGCAAAGGCCAAGCCACCCCAACCATGCTCCAGTTTTGATACAGATTTCTTGGAATCCCTGATAAATCGCAACCTTGCACTTACTGAGTCTGAAAGGCGGCAGTGCTTTAACACATAGTCAAGCTGGGCAATAGCAAGCTCAGGTGCGACCTGAAGCAAAGCCATCTGCTGTTTTGATGGAATGACATCCTTTTTGGCCATCTCGTAGATTTCATTGGCAGATAAAAGGCCTTCCAAAAGATGTTGAAATTCAGGACGGTGTCGCAGCGGAGGGACTTCTACAGGCGGCTGCAGCTCCACTGGAATGCCGGGCGCGGTGACTGTTGCAAGCCATCGCAGCAAGCCACCAATTTCATAGTCGTATTCAGTGTCAGGCATGGCCTCCAAAATGGCCATTCTAGCCTTGGCAACGTTCAATCCCCTGGCCTCAGTGACATCCTTTATCAAAGGAACCAACTTGTCGGTCATAGAATCATTTTCGACCAGGATTTGCGAAAGCAGAGCAGCCAGTCGCTTTCTGGGCAGGATGTCTCCCGGGGTCTTGATATTTTGCTCTTTAAGATAGTTCTTGATGTGCAGCACACGACGTCGAAGCCGGGCCAGATCGTGGGCAAGCTCCTCGTTGAACATGCGGATTACGGCCTCAATGTGCTCTAGGCCGTCTTCAGAATCAAGCAGGTCCAAAAGCGGTGCTGGATCGCCAGCAGGGTCTAAAAGGGCGTTAAAAAACCTGGCACCGTAAGTGCTGTCCTTTCCGCCTAGAACAGAAAAGCGCCCACCGGGGCTTATACTCACCGTTAACTCGCCTTGCCTAAGGTCTGAAACCAAAAGGGAAACAGAGCCAGTAGGGCTTTGAATCATTACGTCTTTGCCAAAAAGGTCCCATGCAAGGTCAAAGGCAAAACTGGAGACCCCCTCTGGCTGGATTGCTCCTTCCTTCCAGCTGATTTTCGCGATTGAGCCAGCGGGTAAGTCAATGATTCTATGTTCCAGATTAATGGACGCCGAATTGACGGTGAAAGACGCGTCTCCTCTGGGTTTCAATACAAGCTCTCCACCAGGTTCTGTTGGACCAAGTTTGACACCCAAATCAAAGCAAGTGTCGGCATCCACAAGGCCTTTTAGTAGGTTATCGTTGAGTTGCAGCTCTGGAATTGGGTTGATGTCAGCATCCAGTTCGGCAGACATCGAGCCACACCCGGATACAGCCAAATCCCAAATCTGATCATCGTATGTAACCTTGCCCTTGAGCGAGCCATTGGGGATGCTGGCTATCACGTTATTGCCTGAGCCCTTGACCAAGGCCTGCTTGCCAAGGTGGATATTTGATGAAAAAGAAACCCCACCTTTGGCGGGATAGATTGTTGCAAAACCGGTCTTGCTGGAGTGGATTGTTAAGGCACCATGGCAGTAAAAATCCTTGAGAGTTACCAAAAAACCGCGTTTGACATCAGTCAGAACGTGGGATGAGTTCGCTTGAATATTGATGGCTGGCCAAGTGGAACCTTTTTTCAGTAAGACGTCAAAATCCCCCTCAAATCTTTCCCACCAATCCTTCTTGGGGGTTGTCAAATCAAATCGTCCACTTCCGCTACTTTTAGCAACAATCCCCTTTGTGCCCAAGGCTGGAAGGATGGCAATTTGTGGCAGGTCAAATCTCCATAGATTGCGCTTTCTTTTGGCCTTGAAAGAGGCTGATAACATGACCTTTTCTGGAGTAGATAGCGAAGCTCGCAACTGGGTTCTGTCCACCAAGCCGACACGACCGGCTAATTCCGGTAACGAAAACACGCCATTACAGTTACCATTTACTTCATTAACCATCCTATGAAGAGCGTTAATGATGCCTAAAGGATTTGTCTTGCCCTTTACCAGCTTGGAGCCGGCAAGCGGTGAAAAGGTAAATAGCTGCTCCAGCGAGGCGTGAAGCGTTGGTAGTATTGCTTGTGGTAGGACCACATCTGCAAATGGATACTCGACCCGATTTCCTAGGTTTAGGATACCGTAGAAGGAGAAGGTAAGTTCCCAGCGCCCCTGTTCCGGGAGCCATTTTGGCTTTGCAACGGCTTTTTTAACCAAGATTTCAGACTGTTCCAGCCTGCTCCTTGTTGCAACTCTTCTGCCTGCACCTAGCACTTGGCTGGCCAGCCAAGTAGCTAGGAAACGACTGGAGTCATCACCTTTACCCAAGGTGAGCGCGTGCAGGCCAACAGCATCAAGGGTGGCTCCTCCAATCTTATTAACCAGTTTGCCTACTGGCCCTTCAGCGAATTCGCGGATCGAGGTGACTACTTCAGGTTCAATGATTGACCTTAGCTCAACTAAGGTCTCGACAACATTTAGCAAACGCAGATGATTGGTTAGCTCAAGCTCAATTTTATGGACCAAGGGACCGACTGCCCAGCTTCCCTCTCTTGGAGGCCCTACCTCGATGTTCACTTGGGCCTCGGTTTTATCTGGGATCTCGATTTTGAAGCCAGGCCCATCGCCAACTGGGATTTCGTGGATACCTGCGACAAGTGAGGCTTTAGCATCGAGTGTAAGTTGCGCAATTTGCTTGGAAGTCACGTTTTCCAGAATAACTGCGCCAAGCTCTGGTAACTTAAAAGGGGCAAAGTGTTGGGAAGCAGTCTCATCAAAGCGCCGCCCAAAGTGCAATTCCACCAAAGGCACTACACCATTATGTTTTGTTCGAAACTGCACTTTGTTAGTGGTTCTGGACATAAAACGAATCCCCAAATGACTGGCGCTATTCTAACGCAAATAACCCCCAAATTCAGCCGTTCTTAGCAGCACTTTCTGGAAAAAGTGGCAGCAGAGAACAAAGTAAACCCCTGGCCCTGATCCTGTCCCCGTCCCTGTCCCTGGCCCTGTCCCTGGCCCTGGCCCCTGTCCCTACTACAGATCTTGCTAATTAGCATGTTTTGGTTCCTGATTGTTTGTTCTTTTTAGCGTTTGATCTCTTCGTTACAGTTTTAAGACATGTCCGGGGGCATCCTTCCGGGCCCAAAATCTCCCGTAGCCACCCCGACTGTCTCTTGGTGACATCGTCCGGGCGAGATATACGATTGCTAACGTGCACGTTCATCCTTTTGGCCCGGACGGGCCGCTGCGCGGCCTTCATGTCAACCAAAAGACGTCGGGTCCCGGCAACTCCCGATAGCGCCCTCCAGGATTGCCCCCGGACCATGTTGCTGGGTGCACTCTCGACCTTCTTTTAGCTCCAGATCCTGCTAAACAGCACAATCGTCTTCCTGTCCCACACCCTGTCCCCGTCCCTGCCCCCTGCCCCTGTTCCCGCCCAACCACCGGCAATGATTTTGGCTTTAAATTTACCAGCGTTATACTACCAAGAGCGGATGCATTGCAAAGTGCAGAGATTGCAAAACAAAAGTCGATTCTAAGGTGGTTCATGCAAAAGACTGAATTGCTTGAAATGATTGCAAATGGTGAAAACTCTGCTGTCGAATTTAAACGTGACGACGTTTCTCCAGAAAAGCTGGCTAGGGAAATTGTGGCCTTTGCCAATACACAAGGCGGAAAGATTCTGCTTGGGGTGGAAGATGACGGTACCATCACTGGTTTACAACGATCCAACACTCAAGAATGGGTACTAAATGTCTTTAGAGACAAGGTGTATCCCCAGATAATCCCTCACTATATTGAAGTTGCCGTTGATGACAAAACAAAAGTGGGCGTGATTTCCATTGCTATGGGAGTGTCTAAGCCTTACGTGCTACGACACAACAAACGCGACGACATTTATGTCCGCATGGGCAATCGCTCTGAAATTGCATCTAGGGAACTGCAGATGCGACTTTTCGAAAGCGGGGGGTTATTACACGTTGAAAAGTTGCCTGTTGCTGGCACCTCTATAGAAGATTTGGACCTAGCCAGAATCGATTTTTACTTTCGGTCTATTCTTTGTGATCCAGATATCCCTGGAACGCAGTCTGAATGGATTGATCGTCTGGTTGATCTTGGCTTGATGGCTGAGGATGGTTTGGGTAACAAGGCGTGCTCTGTGGCTGGGCTGGTGTGCTTTGGTTTTTTGCCAAGGCGATATTTACATAATGCTGGTCTGCGGGTTATGGCCTTTGATAGTGATGACAAGGAATATCAGGCTTTGCTGGACCGAGTGCTGGATGGACCTTTGGTGGGACGTTGGATGACTGACAAATCTGGGCAGAAGCGTTTGGTTGAAGATGGATTGATTGAGAGCTTCATTTCAACCATTTCACCGTTCGTTTCCGTGGAGTCATCGTTTGTTGATGAAAATATGGTGCGGCAAAAACAGTGGTTTTATCCTATAGAGGCGATTCGAGAAACGGTGATCAATGCTTTGGCTCACCGTGATTGGACGAAACCTGTAGATATCGAGGTAAGTAGCTATTTTGACCGTTTGGAGGTTATCAGTCCTGGCAAGCTTAACAACACAATGACCATAAAAAACATGATCGCGGGTCAGCGTTCCTATAGAAACCCCATTATTATGAATATCTTGCGAGATCACGGCTATGTAGATGCTCGTGGAATGGGAGTTCGCACAAAGATTATTCCTTTGATGAGAAACATCAATAAAACCGACCCGGTGTTTGAAGCGACCGATGATTACCTGAAAACGGTGCTATACAGAAAAAACAGTCAGTAAAGGCTCTGTTCCCTGTTCCCTGTCCCTGTTCCTGTCCCCGTCCCCGTCCCTGCCCTACCCCGGTACCACCGCCCAGGACAAGCTCATGTGGTCTGGCATCAATTGTTCCTTGGCTTTGCGTAGATTGGGCTCGCCCATGTCCTGCTCACGGTCAACCCATTGGATTTCTTTTGGGATTCGCCTTGCACATTCTCTGGTCAAAACAAGATAGGAGCCTGGTCTGCAGGTCATGGCCTTTTCAAAGTGTGTAACCCAGGTGTCTTTGGTTAGCTGGCCCCCAATGGACAAACCGATGATTTCCCCTTGGGCGCCCTTAAGAACGATACCTGAAAGATCCAAAGCCTCTATGTTGTCCAGACATGTAGCCAAGGCGTGCATTTCATGCTCCAAGACTTCATGACCTTCACACTCGCGCTCCTTGCACCACCTTTTTAAAAATTCATCGATGGCCTGACGCTGTTGGCTTGCGACTGGCTCTACAGACCAGTCACCAGCTCTCATGAACTGGGCAATTTGATTGCGCTTTTTGGAATATTTCTTGCCTGCAAAAGTGGCCATGTCTGAGGTGTTGTACATGTAATCACTGTTATTTGAATCTTGCACCAGTGAAAAGCGCGAACGGTCCAGGAATCTTGCTTGTTCATCTGGCACAAATCTGATGACTGGTGGATGGCCATGACTTCTGAGATAGTCGAAGCATGCCTCGATAGCCTCGTTTAAGTCACCTTTACCTATTGGGCAAATGAAGCGCAGGTGGTTATTTTCACGGTAACGTAAAAAAAGCCAGTCATCTATGACCGTCCAACACGAGTCATTATAGTTGTGCCAACACACTTGAATTGCAAAGGAATACTCGCAAAGCCTATATCCAGAATTTCGAAAGCGGCTGGCTATTTCAGCTTTCGAGGCTATCCCAACCGGCTCAAACTGATGATCATGGGGAATTTTCAATCTCTAGTGCTCCTGCTTCAATCTCATGGGGATAAAGCCAACCAAGGGCCTAAACCCCAAGCGTTCATAAAAATCCTGTGTCCCTGGTTCTGCAACTAGGCCAATCCAGCGCAGTCCTTGTCTTACGCAATGATCCCGCAAAAAGCAAACTAGCTGAGCACCTAGACCCTGGCCTCTGAACTCAGATAAGACAACAATATCCTGGATGTATGCATCAGAACGACCATCAGAAAGCACCCGCCCCATCCCAATCAGTCGACCTTGCGAGCGAACCGCGCAAACGGCCCAAGATCCGGCCAAAATATCAGGAATGGCGCTTTCATCATCACCCTCCTCCCACCATCCAGCGCTGCGATACAGCGCCAGCACGTCCGCAACATCAAGCCCAGAATCAATTTCAAAGGTCACTTCATCGATTTTCATAAGTCACCGGCACAAAAAGGCATCCATCGCCACCCCGCCAATAATCTTGATAAAAGACGGCACAGTCGCTTACACAACCAAGCGAAAGTCTTTTGCCAGCTAGTCAAAAGGCAGTCAAGCGAAAAGGAACAAAGATCATGCCCCACGTGGATTTGGGCCAATTTAGCATCGATCACCCCCTGGTAATAAACAGTGAAATTGAATCCGGATATAAAACCAGCTAACATGCACCAGCCTTTAAACACCAGCAGGGGGAGACAACTATGAGACACCGAAATTTGGCTTTACCGCTCGTCGTGGGGCCATTGGTTGTTATGCTTGCCTGCTCGTCTGGAACTAATTCCAAAGACGACGGGGGGTTACTTGATACTGCGCCGCCGCTTGAGGCTGTTGACCAAACTCCTGATGAAGGTGGTCGCGATGACGGTACATGTCAAGACACCGTGATGGCTGGAAATGTTGACGCTGCTTCTACCTTGATGCAAGAGGCCAAGGCTGCTTATCAGGCAGAGCTTGAGACCGGTACAAAGCAAGAGGCAATAGAGGCCGCGGCAAACTTCTTGAACTCCAAAGAAGGTGTCTTATTTGTAAGGACAAATGACTCTGCCATCTTTTTTACCTCGCCTGCTGGGATTCGATGCGGCATTTACATCGACACTATGATTGGCGGCGCCCCTTTGGAGGCCCCAAATTCGGCTCCATTGATGCCAGCGCCACTGGCAAATCCTGCTGAAGCGGTCGGCAAAGCTGGTATCTACTCGACCTTGGCCGACGTAGCTGGTTTTAAAAACACGCACCGTAAGATAGCTCAATTGCTTACAAACGCCGCTTTCCAAGTGGCGCCTGTGTTTGCAGGTGAACAAGTAACCTTGGACTCCATCCGCCAGATGTCCGAGTTTGATGTGATTTACATTCGAGTCCATGGCGCCATTGATGACCGCATGTTTACTTTTATGACAGGTCAGTCCCCAGCTGGTGACCTTTGTAAGCTCGCTGATGAATTGCATAGCAAGGCGGTTGGGCTTGGAACAACTATCGACAGCGACCAGGTGCTTTTCACGGTCTATCCAAAATTTTTCCAAAGCTCAGAGTTTAAAAGCGACAGTCTAGCTTATTTTTCGGCCTCTAACGGGCTCAAAACGACTACCCTCGCCCAGGCTATGCATGAAAAGGGACTAAGAGCCTTTATTGGTTGGAATAACGTTGTAGCGTCAGCAGAAGAAGACGATTACACAAACATCGCACTTTTCGAGCGCCCTTTACAAGGAGCGACATTGGGCGCCGCAATGACTGAGCTTGAAGCAGAAGACCCGCGTTTTGGCGACACTTGGATTGAGGCAGGCAATGAAGACACCCACGCGGAGTTGGACTACTACCCAAAACCGGATGCCGCCAAGCTTCGAATCACCGCGACTGGCTGCGATGAAGACTCAGATTGCCCACAGGAGCCCGAAGCACAAGTCTGTACAGCTCATCAGTGCGTCGAGGCTACTTGTGTTCAGGATTGCTCCGGCCGTCAGTGTGGCCTCGATCCAAATTGTCGCGAATCCTGCGGGGATTGTGAGCTTCCCGATACTTGCAATGAACAAGGCCAATGTGTGTGCCTACCGGAGTGTAAGGGACGCGAGTGCGGTCCAGATCCAATCTGCCCTGAGTCTTCCTGTGGCACTTGCGATGAGAATTATGAATGCGACTCCGACGGCCAGTGTCAGTGTGTACCACAATGCGGCAACCGAGTATGCGGGCCAGATCCGATTTGTGGCCATTCCTGTGGGCCCTGCGCCCACCCCAACACTTGTAATGCTCAAGGTCAATGTGAGTGTGTAAAAAATTGCTTTGGTCGAGTTTGCGGCTCTGATCCGGTTTGTGGCCTGCCCTGCGGGACTTGTCCGACCAACTATGAATGCAACTCCGACGGCCAGTGTCAGTGTGTACCACAATGCGGCAACCGAGTATGCGGGCCAGATCCGATTTGCGGCCACTCCTGTGGGCCCTGCGCCCACCCCAACACTTGTAATGCCCAAGGTCAGTGCATATGTGTGCCAAAGTGTCTTGACCGAGTGTGCGGTCCAGATCCGGTTTGTCCTGCGTCCTCCTGCGGTACTTGTACCCATCCTAAACGGTGCAATGCTAATGGCCAATGTGTGTGCGAACCGGAGTGTGGGGCTCGACAGTGCGGACCAGATCCGGTTTGTGGCCAGTCCTGTGGGAATTGCCCATCTGATGGATTCTGCGACACCAGTAACGGTAGGTGCGTGCCCCAGACTGTTGGATTTTGCATTGATGACTGGTGTTTGATTCCGGCAGGCAACGACATGATAGGAGCTCCTAATGGAGATGACAAAGCAACTAACAGTGAGGTACCACAACACGAAGTCTGGTTTACTCGTAGCTACTACATCAAGCAAACCGAGGTAACCCAGGGAGAGTGGAAGTCGTTGATAGGTAATAATCCATCATACTTTCGCTCTTGTGGCGATGACTGCCCTGTCGAGCGAGTCAACTACTATGACGCGGTTTATTATGCGAATGCGCTTTCCACGTCTGAAGGCCTTGAAACCTGCTATACCTTGAGTGGCTGCTCAGGTAGTGCGGGTGTCAACTTAAGTGGGTGCACTGTGACTTTTAAGGGCCTTGGCTGCAAAGGTTATCGTTTGCCGACCGAAGCTGAATGGGAACACGCTCTACGAGCTCGCTATCCTGGTAAAATCCTATGTGACAATCCTCTTGAAAGATGTGCCTGGTACGACGATAACAGTAGCAACCAAACCCATCCTGTGAGTCTGAAATGGCCTAGTGAGTGGGGACTGAGAGATGCAACCGGTAATGTCCGCGAATGGGTCTACGACTGGTTTAAGAACGACTATTACACTGACTGCTTCAACAACGGCTGCACCGATCCCACTGGCCCAACAGAAGGCTACTACCGGGTTGTTCGCGGCGGCTCCTACAGAGACGCTTCTACGTACTTACGCTACAGTTCCCGCCAACCGACCACGCCTAACACCCGCGAAAGCTACCTGGGTTTCCGCATCGTAAGGACGAAGCCGTAGCCCCCCGGCCCCTGTCCCTGCCTCCCGCCCCTGTCCCCGTCCCAGTCAATTGGGCTTTAATGCTCAGTTGAATTGTTTGGATGATTGACTTTCAATCCTTGTTCGGAACAATTCAGAAGGGCGATTCCATGTCGTCTATGGCGAACGTCAACAGAAGTATTCGCCATAGAGGTCCGTGGACTTAAGCAGGCTGAATTGGCAAACAGTGTTGGAACGTCTCAGGATTATTTGAGTCAGATTGAAACAGGCAAGATACAATGTTGCACATGCAAGGGAGAGGTAGTTATGACTGAAGCTAGATCCTCAAAACATCCCCTTAAACTGAGAAACTGTCTCCCTCAAGAGCTGCAAGATGAAGACGAGGAGCTTATCGAGCGATTTGTGACAGTGCTCTACTTCATCACGAATGGAATGAAGGCTGGTGAAAGACTTCTCGCTAGAGCTCAGGAGAAATTGAACAAGGCCGCAACCGATGATGAGCGAGAAAAAGCTCAAAAAGAAGTAGACTTTGCAGAAAAAGTACTGCCCAGCCGCAACTACTTGAGATTCCCTGAAAAAAACGATGCTCTTCTGGACCGACTGGAAAAGCTCGGATTGATTGAAACACTTTCCTCGGAGCCGAAAACTATTTCACGCCGCGTCAAACTCACAGAAAAAATATCCCCCATGCAAGCGAATGTGATTGTAGATACCTATCGAGGCATTTACCCACCGCGAGGCATTTACCCACCGTATATACATCATGCCGTAGCGAAGGACCCCGTTGCGCTTTTGGATAAAGTCGCTTCAAAAGGACGCCGTGAGGAGTTCATCTTGCGCGACTGGGACGCAACTAAAACGCCAGAGTGGGCCTTCCATGTTCCCCGTTGGTTTAACAGTGCTCTTGACATCCAATTGATATCACGAAAATGGAACACCGTTGAATATACCGTGTGGGCGCAAGGGGTAAATTTTTCTTTTAAGGCCGGGGACGTCCTATATCGAGACTTGGACGATTATCTGCAGGGGACTCCTGCGCTCTTCGTTGAGTCAGCGATAAATGCACGTGGGACCAAGCCTGAAGGATTGAATACAGGAGCAGATACCTCGGCTCCAGAACTTGCCGAGCTTGAAAATGACGAGCCCAACGATGCTGCGGGCAAAGATTTTTTCCCAGGAAGTGTTACTTTCAGAGATTGCGTGACCGACGAGGTCAAAACCGTCACACAAGTGGAGTTTGTGAAGATGTTGATGGGAGGGACGCGGCAATAGCTTTGCCCCTTGTTCTAAATTACCGACGAGGACACAAAAGTGACCTCAAAAAACCGATTTTGGACCTTCAGCTAAGATTAGGCGGGGATTATTGGCTGCCAATTTTAGGTTGACATAACGCCGCTTGTTTAGTAAACAATTGCCCCTATCTGTCAGAGGCCGTTCGTGCCTTCTGACAACTCGACATTGGCATTTAAGACGCGGGAAGGTCACATGAAAACTTATGATACTGGACAGATTCGGAACGTCGGGCTCTTTGGGCACCAGGGCGCGGGTAAAACCAGCGTTGGTGAGGCGATTGTATTCCTGGGCAAGGCTACGACGCGTCTGTGCAGCGTCAATGATGGTAACTCCAACTTTGACTTCGACGCCGAAGAGATCCGCCGGAAAGCCTCAATGTCCATGGCTGTTGGATACGGTGAGTGGGATAAGACCCTGATTAACGTTATTGATAACCCAGGGGATACAAACTTTGCTGCAGAGTCGGTTGTTGCTACAAACGCGGCCGATCTGGGCTTGTTAGTTGTTGGCACCATCGACGGCGTCCAAGTTGGGACAGAAAAGCACTTTGAACTGCTTCAAGAGGCTGGGCTTCCAACTGTCATCGTTTTGACAAAGCCAGATCGTGAACGTTCTGAGTTCGAAAAAGCCCTTGCACAGGTTCAAGAGGTCTTTGGCTCGGCAGTTGTACCGCTGACCATTCCAATCGGTACGGAATCATCCTTTAAAGGCGTTGTAGACCTGCTTGCAAACGAGGCGCACATCTATGACGCTCACGTTGGCAGCGTAGGTGCTATCCCTGGCGATATGGCCGATGTAGTTGCCTCCCACCGAGAGCAGTTGATCGAGAAGCTTGCCGAGCAAGATGATGAACTGATGATGAAGTATCTCGATGGTGAATCTTTGACTCTCGATGAACTGAAAACCTGCCTGTCTGTTGGCCTGAAATCTGGGGCCGTGGTTCCAGTTGTGACTGTAAACGCCTCAAACGGCGCTGGTGTGGACTTTTTGTTGGACCTAATCACCAACCACGGTCCTTCACCCGCCGAAAGAAAAGCTTACAAGGTAAAAGTCGGCGAGTCCGAAGAAGTTATTGAATCTTCTGCCGCCGCACCCTTTTATGGCTATGTGTTCAAGACGATTATGGACCCACAACAGGGTCGTATCAGCATCTTACGCGTACTGGCCGGCTCGCTCTCACCAGACGGCTCTTTTGTGAACGTCAACACTGGTACTCGTGAGCGTTTTGGTACGTTGACCAAACTGCTTGGAAAGAAACAAGAATCCGTGACAGGCGCCAATGTTGGTGACCTAGTAGCGGTAGTTAAGCTTAAAGAAACCAGAACTGGCCACACCCTTTATGCGGAAGAAAAGGGCGGCGGCGAGCTGGTCACCCTGCCCTTGCCACCACCTTGCATCACGTACGCGATTAAGCCCAAGAGCCAAGGAGACGAGGACAAGGTTTCCGGCGCGGTCCAGAGGCTTGTGGAAGAAGACGTCGGGCTTGAGACATCTCGTGATGACGAGTCCAAGGAATTCTTGCTGCACGGCCTTGGTCAGTCTCACATCCTGACGGCTGTCGAGAAACTGAAAAAGAAATTCAACGTTGACGTTGAAATGAAGCTCCCGCGGATCGCTTACAGGGAAACCATCAAGGGCGTCGCCAAGAACGTGGAAGGTAAACACAAGAAACAATCCGGTGGACGTGGCCAGTTTGGCGTGTGCTACATCGACATGGAGCCAACCGCTCGTGGCGCAGGCTTTGAGTTCGAAGACGCCATCTTTGGTGGAGCCATCCCACGCCAGTTCATCCCTTCGGTTGAAAAGGGCATCAGAGATCAGATGGCCAAGGGTGTTGTCGCTGGCTATCCAGCTGTCGACTTCAAGGTCAAGTTGATTGATGGAAAGTACCACGATGTCGACTCTGATGGGCGCTCCTTTGAAATGGCCGGGTCTCGTGGATTTAGGGCTGCCTTTAAGCTGGCAAAGCCTGTAATTTTAGAGCCTATTCAGGAATTGACCATTTCTATTCCAGATGAATTCCTTGGCGATATCATGGGTGACGTTAGCGCACGCCGTGGTCGTATCATGGGAACAGATGCCAAGGGAAAAACCCAGTTGGTAAAGGCTCAGATCCCGTTGTCTGAATCCCAGACATACGCTACTGATCTAAGAGCTATGACTTCGGACAGGGGCTCTTTTACGACGGTTTTCAGTCACTATGAAGAATTGCCTCCAAACCTGGCTGAAAAGCTAATCGCCGAAGCAAAGCTGGAAGAAGAAGAGGACTAGTCCAGGGCACCTAAAATCACACCATTTACCCAAAATCACCACTTAGCCCCAAAATCACCACCTCAAAATCTGATAAGATAGCTGGGCCTTTCTTGCAGCAGGATTCAAGATGATCCGTGTAGACACAGTACCCATTTCGTTGGATTCCATGCCCCAGGCATTACAGAATATGTTGGCCCCTGGTGCGCCACCAGAAAGAAGGCTGGCGTTGGCAAAAGCCGCTATACCAATGGATCCTCGTGACCTTTTGACCAGCTTGACCTACCTGTCCCAAGACAGAAATCCTGACATAGCTCAGACTGCTGCTGATAGCATTAATCAGATCCCATTGAGCGTTTTGTCACAGGCTGTCAAGATCCATGACAACCCGGGTACTCTGGACAGGCTTGCCAGGGCCCACAGTAGCATCAATGGGTTAGTCGATCTGATAGTTGCCAATAAAAATGCGGCCAACGAGACGATAGCCCATATTGCAGGCAGCTCAAAAGGGCCAGTCCTTGACCAAATCGCAGTTAACCAGGCAAGAATTCTGGAATTTCCAAAGATAGTTGAGGCGCTTTACTACAACAGTGAAACCCGAATGGGAACGGTTGCGGTGGTGCTTGAAAACGCCGTTCGTATGGGCATTGATCTGTCCCATATTCCGGGCTATCTGGAAATTGTTGAGTCAATCTTGGGCCCAGAAGCTGCAAATCGTGCGAAAAGAAAGGAAGATTTCCTTGTTGAAGAGCCACCCTCAAAGGATGAACCTGAAGAGCAAGCCCAGGAAGCTAACGCTGAGGAAGGCCTAGATGAAGAGGAAGGCCTAGATGAAGAGGCTTTTTCGCAATTGATGGGCGAATCATCTGAAGACGAGTCCGGCGTCGTGGACCAAAAGGCTGAGGTAGAAGACGAGGAAGGTAGCCTGAACAAGTCGGCGGCGCTATGGAAACAGGTCGCTAAGATGTCTGTTGCCCAGAAAGTCAGGGCTGCCCTTTTGGGTAGTGCCGAGGTCAGAGATTTGTTGATCCGAGACACAAGACGATTGGTGTACATGTCCGTGTTAAAAAGCCCCAGAATTAATGAAAAGGACATTATCACCTATGCTAAGTCCAGGAATCTTAATGAAGATATCATCCGTTCAATCGCCACCAGTCGTGAGTGGACCAAAAACTACGCCGTTCGAGCCGCCTTGGTGGCAAATCCCAAATGCCCTCCTAACCAGGCTATGTCCTTCCTGCGAACCTTGATGAATCGAGACGTCAAACAGCTATCTCAATCCAAGGATGTGCCAGGTTATGTAGCTCGTAATGCCAAGCAATTATTGCAATTGCGTGAAGAAGGCAAGGCCAAGCAGGCCTAAAGAACCGTCAGATTAGCACTGAATCAAAACACCGCCGTTGGATGTTCACCCGCCCAAAGAATGGTGTCCTTTTTACAGCGTATATCGTCGGTTTTGGGATAATCCACATTGTAGTGCAGTCCCCTGGATTCCTGTCTGGACAGGGCACTTTCCACAATTAGCTGTGACATCAGCAGTAAGTTGCGCAGTTCAGCAATATCCGGCGTTAAGGGGGTCGACAGCAGGTACTCGCGAATCTCTCGTCCCAACAGGTCCAAGCGCCCTCTAGCACCGTGTAAACGGCGATTTGAGCGAACGATTCCAACATAGTTCCACATCAAGCGCCTGATCTCATCCCAGTCCTGGCTGACCATGACGTTTTCTTGACGCTGGCCCGGCCTACCAGTCAACATCCAGGCCCTTGGAGCGGCCTCTTTGTCGTAGGGAACCAACAGGTCTCGCTTTTTGGATATATCCTGGACAGCTCTGTTGGCAAAGACTAAAGCCTCCAACAACGAATTGGAAGCCAGCCGATTTGCACCATGAAGTCCAGTACATGCCACTTCGCCGATTGCATAGAGGCCTGGCAGCGAAGTCTGCCCCTCGGTGTCAGTCAAGACGCCTCCACACATGTAATGGGCTGCAGGCACGACCGGCACAGGCTCAGTCCTCATATCAACGCCGAATTGCAAGGTGGTTGCCAAAAGGTTTGGAAATCGCTCTTCCAAAAAAGAAGGTGACAGGTGGGTCAAATCCAAGAGGATGTGATCATCCCCTGTGGCCTTCATTTCGTGGTCAATCGCCCTAGCGACTATGTCCCTTGGGGCGATTTCTTTTTGAGGATGGTACTTATCCATGAATCTAGTACCATCCAAGCGTCTCAGATAACCACCTTCACCCCTTAAAGTCTCGGACAACAAAAAGGATTTGGCCTTTGGGTGATATAAACAGGTGGGATGGAACTGAAAAAACTCCATATTGGCGACCCTAGCGCCAGCTCTGTAAGCCATAGCGACGCCGTCACCTGTGGCCACATCAGGATTACTGGTGTACAGATAGACCTTTCCACCACCGCCAGTTGCCAAAATCGTTGCCCTGGCGTAAACCGGCACGACAGTTCCATCGAGACGACTCATCAAGAAGGCACCCACTACCCTTCTGGCGCTGCTGGAATCGTCATAAATCAGGTCCAAGCCTAGATGGTCTTCCAGCGTAGAGATGTTTGGATGCTGTGAAACCTTGGCGACTAAAACCTGCTCGATTTCGCGCCCAGTCAGGTCGGCTACATGCAGGACTCTACGCCTGGAATGGCCACCTTCGCGGCCCATGTCATATTCGATGGCATCATCGGAGCCCACCGTGGAAAAAGAAACACCCTGCTCAACAAGCCACGAGATGCGATCAGGAGCAGCCCTGACACAAAGGTCAACCACGTCCTCGTGGCAAAGGCCTGCGCCTGCTATCAAGGTGTCGTCTTTATGAAGCTCAAAGCTGTCATCCTTGCCCATCGCGCCTGCTATACCACCTTGGGCATAGCGAGTGTTGGATTCAGGCGCCTCTCTTTTGGTGGCTACGATGACTTGCCCTAGTTGAGCGGCCTCCAAGGCGAAAGACAGGCCCGCAATTCCAGACCCAATCACAAGAAAATCAGTTTGCATTTAAAACTTCCTTCTGTAGCCAAAAGCTTATCTGGAGCGATTCTGAGGGCTGAAGATCTGGCGGAACATGTAGCTCGCGATATCGGGGTTTTCCTCTAGGCGCCTAGTTGCATAGGCGTACCAATCAGCACCAAATGGTACATACCACCTGACCTTGAATCCACGAGCAACTAACGCATCCAAGGTGTTTTCAACCGGGACACCCAGCAACGCCTGGAATTCAAACGTGTCCTTAGGAATGCTCCTAAATGTGACCATTTCCTCTAGTGCAGTTATAAGCTGCAGATCATGGGTCGCAAAGGCGGTGTAATTGCCGCGCCCCTCCAACAGCAACTCTGCACACCTTAAGTATGACTGTCGTATCTCGTCCGGGTGCTTAAAGGCAATCTCCGGGGGTTCACGATAAATCCCCTTACAAAGCCGGATGTTGGCGCCAGTGTTGGCCAACTGCCTGGCATCTTCCTCGGTACGCTTCAGATACGACTGTAAGACCACACCAACGTTACCACGCCCCTCTCGAACCTCGTTATGGATATCCAAGGTTTTTTGGGTCAGCGAAGAATCTTCCATATCTATGCGCATGAATATGCCCAAACTCTTTGCATAATCAGCCAGATCGTGGACTCTTTGAATGGCTGCGGCCTCGTCCAAGCGCAACCCCAGATGCGTCAGCTTCACGCTGATATTGGCCTGCAGACCATCTTCAGCAATATGTTTCAGCACTGACTTGTATCCAGCAACAACTCCGTCTGCCTGCTCTGCAGATGAAACATCTTCGCCAAGAATGTCTAAGGTCGCGTGAAAATTACGGGAATTCATGTTTTGAATGACCTGACGGGCAGAATCAAAGTCCTCACCCGCGACGTATCTCATTGCAAACCGTTTAATCAGCTTCCTTGGCATCAAAGGCATCATGAAAATCACGAACCGCCCAAACATTTTTTCTACTCCGTTAGTAGCGACCCATTAGAACAGGCCTATAAACCTTTTTCAAGCATCTTTTGAGCATCTTTGTTGTCAGGATTTTCACTTAATACCCGCATTACATACTGACTGGCACGTCTCTTGTCATTTCTGGCGACGTAAATCTCCGCCAACGACAGCAACAAGACCTCTCGATCCGCAGCCTTCAGACTATCCATTTTCAAGATCAGCGGTTGGAAAATCCTTAGCGCCTTATCGTGCTCACCCTGGTTCATGTATAAACGGGCCAAAGCCATGCCGTTAATCATATTAGCCGCGTCATATTCATGACACAGCCTGTAATACAAGATGGCCTTGTCGAGCTCTCCGATCTCCTCGAATGTTTTGCCAAGCTCATGTGCATATGGTGGCAACTCTCTAAGGCGGCGCTTACCTTCCAAGTAGTTGACCAGCCACTCCAGATACGGGATAGAACGCTGCCGCTCCCCACTACGCAGATAAAAGTTCACAATGCCTGCCACAATCTTTGGATTGTCAGGTTTTAACTGATAGGCTTTATCAGCCCACTCAATAAACTTTTCAGCTGAATTCAGCTTATTCAGGTAGATTTCGGCGATCTCAAACGACATTTTAGCAAGCTCTGATTCGTCGGTTACCCGCTCGATATCCCGCTCAAGCAGCGCCACCAACCCCGTGAAATTCTGGGTCTTTTCAAGCAGCGTCTTCAAAAGAACGTTTGCTTCCTTGTGCTCGGGATTAACAGCCATGATGGCCTCAAGAGCCTCTTCAACGTCCTTTCCAGTATCGCCTACAGCCAAACCAAGCCTTGCAAGGCCAACCAAAGCCTCCACACCATCCTTTGAATCCTGGGCATCAATTGCCAGTTTTCTGAACTTTAACAGCGCCTCACCAGTACGACCTTGCTGTTCCAGCCTCCTAGCTTGAATCAGATTTGCATGCGTGTTGTCAGGAACAACCCTGATGATAACATCTGCAATCTCACCAGCCCGCGCTAGGTCGCCAAGCTTTGTATCAGCTGTATCAGCCGCACTAGTCAGGATAGCGATCTTTTCATCAATCTCAGTAGCCAGGCCGGCTTTATGAACCATCGCGGTGACCAAGTTAGCCCAGTCTTCAGCCAAGTAGTAAAGCCGAATAAGCTCATCTATCAAGTGCGCATTTTTAGGCGCAAGCTCAAAGGCCCGTCGTGCTATCGCGATTGCTGCTGGATAGTTATTTAGATGGGTCTCATAGACAGACGCAGACCGGATGGCGGCTTCAATGCGCTCATCTAGTGGGAAATTACCATCGAATTTTTCTAGCAGCATCTGGACCAATAATGCGTAGTCACCAACATTTTCATATATGTTTTCCAGGCGCGTTAGCACTTCAAAATCATGCGGGTCCTGACGGCGCAAAAGTTCCAAAGACACCCGCGCAGCCTGAGGGTCCCCAAGAAGTTCTTCCTGAATTGTGGCATGCTCCAGCAAAATTTCCCTTCGTTCAGCTGGCGAATCTTTTACATTTGCCAACCTCATCAAAGCATCTGCCAAGCCAGCGTGATCGCCTTGCGCCTTTCTCAAAGACACAAGTTCTTGTAAAAGCTGGACATTGTCAGGATCAAGGCTTACGGCCTCTTCGATCACCTGTGCGGCGGCCCCTGGACTTTCTGCAAGTGAATGCAGGTTTGCCAATTTAAGTAAGACCGCACCGCGCTCCTCTGTGTTGATACTTGCCTTGGCTAACTGTTCCAAAACGCCAACAATTTTTGCCTTATCACCAAGACCTTCGTACAGCTTAAGGGCCTCAGTCAGAACCTCCTTGGAAACTGGCTCCACGGTTAAAACCTTGGCCATACATGTCTCAAGCTCAGCAGGGGCAACTCCAGCAGCCTTACCAACGTTAAAAGCACGCCAGTAGAGGGAGCGTTCCAAACCAGGCCACGACGCCTGTGAAGCCGCTTTTTTCAAGGTTGAGAACAGTTGACCAGCAAACTCAGTATCGTTGGCGAAGGTAAGCAGTTTTGCCAAGACATCTTCACTGGAAGGTGAAAGTTCCAAGGCATATGCAAGGTGCTTAAAGACGATATCCCGCCGCCCAAGGCGCTGTGCGGTGGACGCCATCAAGTGATGCAGCCCAGAATAGCCCTCAAGGGAATCACCCCGCTCTATGATCTTGGCGCCTGCCCAAAGAACGGTTTCATCGTCACCATGTTCATCGCTAAGCCTGACCAACTGTAGTAAAGCCTCTGCGCCAACCGTCTCGAAGTCACTAAGCCGCCGCAGCAGTTCAGACGCCTCTTTCCAGTCACCTCCAAGCTCAATGGCCAAACGAACCTGTTCCAAGGCAGAGACAGGGTCACCAAACTCACCGGTTTGCAGCCTTGCCAGCTCTAATCTGAGGTCGGCCGTGGCTGCCGCTTCATCAGTCAGCAAAATCCGTGACTTAAGGATGCGCACCTGATCTTCCGGACGGTTTAGGGCCGCGTACATCGACCCAAGTCGTTCCAACACCACGGTGTCCTCAGGAAACACCTTCAAATAGGCGGCATAGTGCCCCACGGCCCTAGCCGGGGCATTCAAGTGGTGCTCGGCAATCTCGGCGGCCTTCAAATGCAGTGTGTTTTGGAGATTGACATCCGGAACCGACTGAGCATATTGGGAAAACAGGTGGTAAAGGTCGTCAAACCTGTCGGCAGCTTTGGCGACCGACTCAATCTTGACTAGGGTGTCCTTGTCACCAGGATCAAGGACAAACAACTGGCTTAAAGAATCAAACGCGGCAACTGGATCCTTCAAATGGCTCAAATCCAGCTCAGACAATTCAATCAGCAGGCTTCGTCGCTCATCTAAACTGATGTCAGTTGCAAGACGCCTAGAAAGAACGCCCCTAAGTGCCGAGAAATTCTTATTAATCCCGTAAGCCCTCTTTAAAATAGCAAACACTTCCGTGGACACTTCAGGGTCTTCTAAAAGTTCATCAAGCCACTTAAGGGCTTTGGGCGAGTCCGGCTTTAACTCAAGAACCCTATCAAGGTGAGTTACTGCCTTTTGAACATCCTCAATCTGGTTAAGTAAAATGTCCGCCAAACGCAGATGAATACTGATCTCGTCTTCATCATTTTCCACTTCAGCTAAATTGGCTGACAGCAGTTCAACCAAAGCATTCCACTCACCAGTTACTTCCAAATTCTTGGTTAACCGTCCGTAAGCAAAGGAGTTCCCTGGATCCACTTCCAGCATCCGGTACAGCACCATCCCAGCCGACGCAGGGTCTCTGAGGTAGGACTCATGAATGGAAATAGCCTTCTTCAAAGCCGCAATCTTTAGTTCCCTTTCAGATACGGCGTCGGCCTCTCGCTCGTACATGGTGACTAGGTCCTCATAACGCCTAGTTCGCAACAAAAGCCCTTCCAGCCTGCGCCAACCGGCATCATGTCCACCATCATCAGTCAACCACCATTCCAAAGACTTGATGGCAGCAGTCCTGTCCCCCAACACGCGCTCCTGATGCTCCACTAGCTCCATCACCAATGGACGCCTCTTTTCCAGATCAGCAGTGTGTTCAATCCGTAAAGTTAACAGCCTTGCTATTGATTCGTTATTTCCAGCCTTTTTGGCGTACTCTTCCAGCATCGCCAAGGCTTTCAGGTTTCCAGGCTCGTATTCCAGAATTTTCGTCAAAATCCTTTCGCGGCTCGCTCCATCGGAAACTTCAATGTAATCAAGCGATTTGAAGTAGTTTTCAACCTTTGATTCGAAATCTTCAAGACGTTGCGCCTCTGACTCATATACCAGAGCAATGTCTTGCTTGCGATTCAGGCTGCCAAGAGCACCAATCAAACCGTCCAGCAGTTCGATATCATCAGGATCGACTTGTCTGGCGTACTCAAACAGCTTTGCGGCCGTCTCAAAGTCGCTGAGGTCAACACTAGCCAGCGTCGCACCAGCGCGAGCCAACGCAAGACCAGCGGCGTTTGGTTCCAGCGTTTCAACCTTCTTTGAGATCATCTCGACCACTGATGATGAGTAACCAGATTCTCTTGCAATATTAATAAGTTTACTAACAAGTTCTGAAGTATCAGGCTGAACCACAATCAGCTCTATGGCCAATTCAAGCTGCAGTTCAACCTCGCCCTGCTTACTGGCCATGTTAAACGCGATCTTAAGGGCATCCACTGGCGTCGGATTTTCAAGGCAAAGTGCAGCTATTTCCCGATGCAAAGTAATCAACTTGAGATATTCACTATGGGCTTCCATAGCAACCGTCAGGCTGTGGTAAATATCTTCTGGCGCACCATGTTTCAAATAGACATCTACGGCCTTATCCAGATCTTCAGCCGACAGGTTGGGATCATCCAAGAGCAGAGTTGTGGCAGATATTGCAGCCTCAGAACTGAACAAACTGCCAACCTCCAAAGCGTCGCGCTTTAGATTCGTGACCAGCGTGTCATGCCCACCTTCGATTGTGAAGGAATCAATCCTGGCCTTAATAAGTGCGTATAAACTTTCATAATCTTCGAGTTCTCTCAATAAACTGGATAACTCGTCACCACACTGCAGACAAAGCGGATCAATCTGTATGGCCTCTTCGAGATAACGCCTAGCAGCAACAAAGTCCTTAAGCTCTTCACGGGCCACTGCCGCACTTGAATGCAAAAGCTGCACCCTGCTGACCGGATCTTCTTCAAGGTCAAGCATCTTGTCGTAAGTACCCAACAGGTTTTTTGGACGCTCGGAAATTTGATAGATATTGACCAAAATAGCCAATATCTGAGTGTTATCAGGGGCAAGCGTGTTTCCAATTTCCAAAATACGGGCGGCCTCTTCAAGACGTCCAGCTCGCACCAGAGCCACTGCAGCCTGCTGACAAACAGCTGCATCACCAACATTCATGGCAGCCTCATTTGTCAGGACTTCAAACTCATCCAACCGATCTGTGGCTTCCATTGTTTCGAACAACAGCTCAAAAAGCTCGTTATTCAATGGAGTTATCAGATACGCCTGAGCAAGCACATCGACTGCTTCAGCAGGACGTTCCAAATCCACCAGCAGACTTCCGTACTGATTTAAGGCCAATGCCTTTGCATCCGCATCTGCGGCCAACGCTATCAAGGCCTCGTGCGCCTTTGTGCGAAGCTCGTTTATCCCTTGGTCTTGACCGACTTTATCTAAAATCTGCGCAGCCTCAGCCCCCCACTCGGCATCATCCAGCTGGGCCTGTAGCAACTCGATTGCCCTTTCGTTTTTACCATCAAGCTTAAGGGTCGCAACCAAGTCATCAAGGCTCCTTTTTTGCGCTTTAAACCTTAACGCGGCACGCTCCAAAAGGCAGTCAATGCGGTCTTGTTCTTCTATTTCGCAAAGCAACTTGCCTGACAGCAGGTCATCCAAGCGGTCGTCATCCGACTGCTGACGAGCAAATTCTACAGCAAGATTCAGGGCTTCCAAATCCTTCGGGTCGCCTTCCAACAGCTTGTCAAGATAACCCCACGCTGCCACATCCATTTGGCTAATGAAGGCCTTGGCAGAGTCTAAAACCAGCTCTCGTACCACCACAGAATCGGCTACCAGCGATATCAGCAGTTCACGTAACTCGTTAGCATCGCCAAACAGGTCCAGTTCCTGGTACAGTTCCAACAGGCCCTTTGCACTGTTAGTGGCCTGCTCATCCAGAGAATCTACGTTGGGACGTCGTTCAAACACCCACTTAAACGCCTCAATTGCACCCTCTAAGTCACCTGTTGCCCTGGAAAGCGCCGCGATGTCGCTGTAAATATCGCGTTTTTCTTCCACTGTTGAAACGATATCCACCATCTCCCTAAGAAGTGGAATCCGCTCTGAATCCTTGTTCTGGATCTTCAACAGCGCATCCATTTCGCGCAGGACATCAATGGAGCCAGGCATCATCTCCAAGAGGCGATCATAGATGTCCACGGCCCTAGCTATATCACCAAGCTCATCCCTGGAGGTTCTAGCAACGGTCAACAAAAGCGAAACTTGGGTATCGGCGTCAACAATTTCAGTCAGCTCTTCGAGCTGATCACACAACTCCTCAAGCGACTCGTTTGAGCGGGCTGCCGAAACCAGCGCATCCAAAACCATGATATTGCCAGGCTGGATCTGGATCGCCTGCAACAAGCTTGCAAAAGCGTCACTGTAACGCTCTGCCGCAGTCTGTATTTCCGCGGCATCAACCCAACAAGCCACCGCGTCTGAACCTGCTAAAAGGCCGGCCCGTTTCATCAACACTGCCGCCAAGCGATCTGCTTGCCCAGGGTCACGTCGTAAAGCGGCCTCCAAAGCCAAAATCAGATTCATCAGGGTTGCTTGGTCAAGTCCATCACCAAAAACTAAAGCCTCTGCCCTACCCTTGGCCTCCTCGCTGTGTGGGTCCTCTATCAATGTTTTTCTAAGTACATCAGCGGCCGCATCAGTACGATTCAGTTTTTCAGTTAGCACGTCGGAAAGGCGAATCATCAAATCGATTCTTCTTTCCCCTGTGGTCCTTTCAATCTGGACCTCATGTAACGAGGCCAACTCTGAAAAACGCTCTGATTCGGTGTACAGGCGGGCAAGTTCTGCCTCAATTTCAGGATCCGATTGAAACGCAATCAAATCCTTCAAGGTATCTATCGCGACTGCCACATCATCGATGGATTTGGCGTATTCAGCCTTATCCAGTTGCACCTTGCGCAGTTGATCATCATCATCTGCCGCGATATTTGCCAGCCGATCAAACGCAAACAAGGCATCTTCTTTACGATTTGTCTTTTGGTTTAGCTCCAAGACTTTCAGCAACAGATCCTGGGCTTCACCCCCAATCAGCAACGCCTTCTCAAAGGCTTGAATCGCAAGTTCTGGCGAGTCCAACTCCTGTGCGTACAGCTCTCCCAGGGAACGCGCCAAACTGGCTTCTAACTCTGGATTAATTTTGGGTTTTGTAGCACTTTCATCAACCCAAGGTGCTAAAATCTGGGCTGCCTCCTGATTTTTGTCAGCCTGCTTTGCCAGCTCCAGCAGTCTCGAAGCTGAATATGGGGTTGGATTTTCGCTTACCGCCTTTCCAACCAAATCGAATACTGCCGCCAAGTCTTCATTAAGATTCAGCTTTATGTCAGCCATCTGCAAGAACAAAGCAGCCCTTGCTTCGGGAACATCCAAATCTGAGGAACGTTCCTCTAACAACCAAAACAGCTGTTCAAAGTTTTCAGAGCCCCTGAAGTAAGGAGCTAAAATATTTGATATTACATCCCTGCTGATTCCAGCTTCAAACAGCTCTTTTAACTTTGAAACGGCCTTATCTTCGTTTTGCTCATCCCCTAAAACTTCCTTCAAAGCATCTATGGCGCTTGCATAATCATGAAGCTTGTCTAAATAAATATCCGCCAGTTCAAGGTTCAGACTGCCAGCCTCCCTGGAACTACGGCTAATCGCGATTTCCTTTTGGATGATCTCGGCCAAATCAGGAAAGCGCTCCGCTCGCTCCAAAGTGCGATGCAAACCTGTTAATGCCTCGCGATTTTCGGGGTCATCAGCCAACAAACTTGAGTAACACTCGATTGCTCCCAGGTCATCCTCAAGTAAATCTTCATAAAGGCGTCCCCGACGCAAGGTAAGATCAAATAATTCCTCGGTATTTTGAACAATAGCGGCTCGTTGTCTGAGCACAGCCTCCATCGCCACATAGTCTTCTTGTTGAAAGGCAATTCGCTCAAGCATATCCAATGCTTGGATACAATTTGGGTCCAGTTCAATCACCCGATTAAGGGCGTCTCTGGCCTCATCGTGGTACAACAGCCGTTCTTCGTAGATGAGCCCCTGCTCCAAAAGCAATTCCCTTTGAAGATCAAGGTCATCTGTCGCCAAGATGGCCTCATCCAAGGCCTTTGCGAAATCAAACCAAAGACCACCAACAGTCGCGCTTGCACGTATCCTATCCAAGGTGTCGTTGAACAGCTCCGCATCGATTGCGCCAGTCTTTAGAATATCGATCCCAGCAAGCATGGCCTCTCTTGGCATGGCCATGTTTTCCAGTAGATCCCTGCGTTTAATGGCCAGTTCTAGGCGTTCTTCATCAGATTCCGCAGTCCCAACCAAGCTTTTTAGCGTTTCTGCTGCTTTTGCCAGATTTCCGTTCGCCAAATAAGCGTCAAGAAGCTGATTACCAATGCTAGTTAAGGTTGGATCCAGCGTAAAAGCCTTGTCTAGGAAGGTCAACGCCCTAGCCTCGTCACCCAAATCCTTGGCACACACGTTTGCTGCCGACAGGTTTAGCTGAACCTTGGCCTGTATATCAGGCTCCCTTGCCTCCCTGTGAGTAAGCACGGAAACATATGTACGCACGTCATTTTTAAGACGGTACACATGAAGCAGTGATTCCAGATCACCAGTGTCAAGATAAAGCAGCTCCAAGCGACGTGCCGCCACATCATTGTCTGGGTCATCTACAAGAATCTTTTCAAATATTTCGCGAGCGCCTTCTGGGTCATCAAGGCGATCCATCCTGATTTCGCCTATTATCTGCATCAGATCGGTGCGTCGGCGCTCAGGCATTGGCCTTTCAATCTCCTCGGACAAAAACTGAACGTACTGCGGCCATTTGCCTTGTCTTGCGTACAAAAGATGCAGGTTCTCCCTGATTTCTCTGAGGTCCGGCTTTATGTGATAGGCAGCCTCATACAGGCGTAAGGCCTCGTCATGACGAAGCAACTGGTCCCTAGCCAACTTAGCGGCAGCTAAAATAATGGGCACTTTAGCCTCGCCCTCAAGCATCTCCATTTCCCGAAGATGCATGGCAAAAAGCCGCTCCTGATTATGCTTTCGCTCGTAGATTCCCTTTAGTCTTCTAACAACATCCAGATTATCAGGGTTCAATTCCAACACGCGCTCCAAAAATGGGATCGCCTGTGTCTCATTGGACATCCTGTCTATAGCTATGGATGCAATTTGTTTAAATAGTCCCAATAGTTCTGCTGGGTCTTGTGTCAAAATAACCTTCTTTTGCAAGACACGCAGCAATTCCGGCCATCTTTCCCTGTCATAATACCCCTTGGCCAACGTTTCCAGGGCCTCTACATGTGTCGGAGATAACTCAACAATTCGAGCATAGGTAGCCAAAACATTGTCTGGACTTGCCAGACGTTCTGGGTCTTGGTAAATGGATATCAGCTCAAACAGGATTGAAACCTTCTGATCAACCGCATCATCTGGAAGCCGCCTGATGCGATCATTATGAAACTCCACTAGTGCCAGCCATTTGCCGGTCATCTCGTACAAGACAATCAAATCCTCTTGTGCGTCAGGATCATCGGGGGCAACCGCCAAAACGCGGCGCAAGGCGTCAATAGCTCGGTCCAGATTGTGCAGATGGTCTCTGGCCAGCACCGCCATTTCACGGGCTATTCTCAAACGTTCCTCGTCAGATTCCACAACTGATATTGCGAACTGGAGGATCGTGTACAGCTTTTGGTAATCGCCACGTGAGCGCAGGTAATCTTCATAAAACGACAAAGCTTCCAGGTTTCTGGGGTCAATCGCCCTGACCCTGCGCCAAATGCGCTCAGCATCAACCTCAAGGTTTTTATCCATGTAAGCAGATGCTAGAACCGGAAGAACCAATATCTCTTCCTCTTTACCTGTGAAAGTGTTGCGAAGCTGTTCCAATTCCGCGATAGCTTCATCCGGTTGGGACAACTGCCTTCTGGCCTCAAGCAGCCCATCAAGCACCTCTCTTGAGACCCCATGCTCCAGATGCTGTTGGAAATAGGCCAAGCCACCTTCAGCATCCCCAGCATCCAGCAGGTCAAACCCTTCCTGATAGGAGACAGTCACTTGGGGCTCGACTGCGGCTGGCTTCAGCTGGACAGTCTCTTGAGTTTCTGGCTCTTGCTGGACAGACTCTTCGGGAGCTTGCTCTTGCTGGGCGGATTCTTGGGGAGTCAAGTCTTCGGAATCACTGGCAGGTTGTTCGATTTCAGGGGTTGCAGCCTCAACGAAAGCCTCTGCGCTTTGTTTTTGTCCAAGTAACGAAAGTACCTTTGCCTTTGCCTTATCATCAAGTAAGCCACTTTCAGCCAAATCAGTCAGACCGGCGGGATCAAGCGTCAAAATGGAAATCACATGGTTAGCGACAGCTACCGCCTCGGGGTTATTCAGGCTTGTTTCAAACAGCTTTTTGGCTACAGATGCTGCAACAACGGCGTCTGGACCCGACTGATACGATGACCAATAAAGCAACAGGTTAGCTATACCATTTGTTAGATTCGTCAGCTTTTCTTGGGATTCACAACGTTCGATGGCATCTTGAAACAGCCGAAAGCCTTCTAGCATCTCAGAAGTCGACGTGGACTGCAGCACTTTAAAGACTTCAGAACTGTCAACCCTGTTGTCAATCACTCTCTCGACCAGTTTGATAAATCGAGAGCCGCCTTCTTTTTTGCCCATGAATTTCCTCGCAGCGATGTACTGGGACAACAAACCCCATCATGCTACTTTTAGTCTGAATCGTACCGCAAGGCAAGAATGCAGTTCACATTGTTGTGGTGTACTGATACATTCCTAGCTGATGACATCCAGGTGCTTTGCTAAGCTTAAGGGTGATGGAGTTCAAGATGTCCTTTGTTCATTTACATGTACACTCACATTTCAGCTTGCTGAATTCAACAATTCAGATCGACAAGTACGTCGAGGCCATCAAGAAAATGGGGATGGAAACCGCGGCTTTAACCGATCATGGCAACCTTTTTGGGGCTGTGCAATTCCTTGAAACGGCTTTGTCCAAGCCCAAGCCAAAGGACAAATATCAGTTTACCATTCGCCCCATCTTTGGCGCAGTAATCAATCTAGCGACCGCTGATGGATCGGACTATCACCACTTGGTGCTGTTGGCAAAAACAGAGCAAGGCTATAAAAACCTCAGGTCATTGATTTCTGACTCCTGTCTTGCCAGGTCTACTGGTGCAGCTCCGATTGTCCCCATGCGCAGCTTGGAAAGCTCAGCCCAGGATTTAATAGCGCTTTCAGGGTGTTTGGGAGGCGAAGTGCCAAATGCTTTGCTGCGGCAGAATAAACAGCAAGCCAAAGAGGCGGCGACAAGGCTGGCCACCCTTTTTGGGCCAGACAATTTTTACTTGGAGCTGCAGCACAACAACTTGGTAGAACAAGCTTTGGTTAACCGCGAGCTGATTGAGCTTGCAAAATCGACTGGAATTCCACTGGTGGCCACTTCTAACGCCCACTATCTTGAGCCTAAGGACGCCGCAGGCCACGCAGTGCTTGTAACGATTGATTTGAGACGCAATCTTAAGCCTGAGCAACTTCGAAACATGCCAAATCCTGGTTTTCACTTGGCAACTCCACAGGAAATGGAGGCGGCCTTTGCACATGTTCCTGAGGCAATTTCCAACACGGTGAAAATCGCTGAATCAATAGATGGAATCACGCTTAAAACTAACAGAAATGTCCACCACTTCCCGATTTTTGAAACTCCGCCGAATACCAACACCAGCGACTACTTAAGAACGCTTGCCAAAGAGGGGCTGGCCAAAAGGTTGGAAAAAGGTGGAAATCCTGATGTTTACAACACCCGACTGGAAAGCGAACTGGACATCATTATTAATTTGGGGTTCGACGCCTACTATCTAATCGTGTGGGATTTCATCAACTGGGCCAGAAACAATGGGGTGCCAGTGGGTCCTGGAAGAGGCTCGGGTGCCGGATCGTTGGTCGCTTATGCCCTTGGGATCACAGACATAGACCCAATCAAGTATGACTTGCTTTTTGAACGATTTTTGAACCCAGAAAGGGTGAACCCTCCTGACTTTGACATCGACTTCTGCGTGGAAGGTCGTGACAAGGTAATCGAGTACGTCAGGGAAAAGTATGGGGCAGACAAGGTGGCTCAGATTATCACCTTGGGAACCATCAAGGCCAAGCTAGCCATCCGAGACACCGCTAGAGTCCTTGGAATTCCCTTGCCTGTAGCCGATCAGATTGCAAAATTGATCCCAAATGCCCCAGACATAACTTTGGAAAGGGCCTGGGCCGAGGAACCACGACTGCCTAAAATAATTGGTGAATCATCTGATAATCGCCTTTTGTGGGATATCTCGCTTCAACTAGAGGGACTTGGACGTCAACCTGGCAAACATGCCGCTGGTGTGGTTATTGCCGACCTTCCAATCGATCAGTACGCTCCAATGTACACCAACGATGACGGGTCTGTGGTTACCCAGTACAGCATGAAGGACCTTGATGCTGTAGGTCTGATAAAGTTTGACTTCTTGGGGCTGATGGCGCTGACGATTATCGAAAACACGCTTAAGGCCGTCAGGAAGGTTAACCCTGATTTCGACTTAGAAACTATCCCCTTGGATGACAAAAAGACTTACGAGCTTATCTGTGACGGTATGACTGGGGGAATTTTCCAATTGGAGACAACTGGTATCACTGGTTTAAACCTGAGGCTCAAACCAGATTCAGTTGAAGACCTTACCGCTGCTATCGCGTTGTACCGTCCTGGTCCATTGAAGTCAGGTATGGATACTGAGTTTATTGCGGTAAAAAGCGGCCAAAAAGAGGCCTCGTACACGTTAGAAGGGCTGGAGCCCATTTTAAAGGACACCTACGGCACCATCCTGTACCAAGAGCAAATCATGTTAATTGCCCAGCAGTTAGCGGGTTTCAGTCTTGGGCGGGCAGACCTTTTACGACGAGCAATGGGCAAAAAGGATGCAAAGACCCTTGAGGAACAGCGTGTCCCCTTCATGGAGGGCATGAAGGCGAATGGTCACGACCAGAAGGCATCTCATGAACTATTTGAAAAGATGGCGTTTTTTGCCGAATATGGCTTCAACAAGAGCCACAGTGCCGCGTACGCAATCATCGGATATCGAATGGCGTACTTAAAGGCGCACTACCCTGCCGAATTTTTGAGTGCCATTCTTACAGCTAACAGTGGTAATGACAATAAAATCAAGCGCTTCATCGGTGAGGCACGCAGAATGAACATCCAAGTTTTCCCACCTGATGTGACTCTTTCAAGCCTTAAATTCACAATCCAAGAGACCAAGGATGGAACTAGGGGTGTCAGGTTTGGGTTGGCTGGGGTCAAGGGAATCGGAGATGGCGCAGTTGAGTCGATAGTTACAGCCAGAAAGGACGGGCCTTTCAAGGACATCACTGACTTTTTGGCCAGGATTGATTCCAGGAAAATCAACAAGCGGGTTGTCGAGGCTTTAATCAGATGCGGTGCCTTGGATAGCTTTGGCCATACTAGAGCGGCAATGGACACGCACCTCGATGCGATGCTGGCTGCCGCAAACACCTTGAGGGCCGATTTGGGGTCGGGTCAAATGGGCCTTTTTGATTCTGAACCGACCAGCTTTGGACCGCCTCACGTGCCTGAATGGCCAATGTCTGAATTGCTTGAACATGAATTGGCCGTTACAGGGTATTACATCTCTGGGCATCCAATGGATGGATATCATTGCCAATTTGGCGAAGGCAAGGTGATGGAAATAGGGGCCCTGACACACAGCAAAAACGGAGATCAAATCACCATAGCCGGGATTGTGACGGACGCAGATGTCCGTACAACCAAAAGGAATACTGGGCAATTCGCGTTTTTAAACATTGAAGATGCAACAGGCATGGTCCGTTGTTTTGTGCATCCCTCAGTCATTGACCAATGGCTAGCCATCGGACGTTTAAAGACCCCTATCTTGGTCAGGGGACAGGTAGAAATCGAAAACGAGGGTGATGAACCCAGAATATTAGTCGAGAGCCTTAATAGACTGGATTCTGTCCTTCCCAGTTTGTGTAAGGCGCTGCATCTAAACGTGGATCTTGATACTTTCAAGCTTGAACAGACTGATGAAGTGGTCAAGATACTAGCTGCAAGTCCCGGACATTCCAATGTTTTATTCAAGATGCACAAGCCCGGTGTAGGAGTCATGACTGTCCAGCCCAGGTTAGAAAAGCACTGGGTGAAGATAGATGACCAGATGCTGGCTCGGCTGAGGCAGGTTCTGGGAGATGGAAACGTTGAGGTGAGGTAGGCGGGGGGGGCGGGGGCAGGGACAGGGACAGGGAGAAGATTGTGCTGTCTAGCAGCATTTGGAGCTAAAAAGAGGTCGAGAGGGCACCCTGCAACATGGTCCGGGGGCAATCCTGGAGGGCGCTATCGGGAGTTGCAGACAGTCGGGGTGGCTACGGGAGATTTTGGGTCCGGAAGGATGCCCCCGGACATGTTTTAAAACTGTAACGAAGAGATAAAACGCAAAAAAGAACGAACAACTAGGAACCTGAACAGACTAATTGGCAGGAACTGCAACAGGGGCAGGAGGCAGGATCTGCAACGATGTTACTGGGCTCTTCGGCGGCCTAGCAGTTGGCGTGCTTCGTCTGCTTCAGGTCCGGTGCTTTTGTACTTCAAGAAGCGTTCAAAAGCCTTATTTGCCTCACTAAACCTACCAAAGTCTCGATGGATCCGCCCCAACATCATCAACGACTCTGGATAGCCCTCAGGATCCCTCTCCGAAGCCGTCTCCATGAATCGCTGAGCCTCACCCAGCTGCCCATTCCTGACTGCAATCACCCCACTGTAGTAATTGGCCCCAGCGTGTTTAGGCTCCTTATTCAGCACCTGCTTAAAATAGACAACAGCATCATCATGGCGAGACTGCTCAAGCAAGGACAGACCAGTTTTAAACAGCAAATCAACGCGCCCAGGCGCCAGCTCCAAAGCTGCCACAAAATCCTTTTGCGCAAAGGGGTACTTACCTTCAGACATCAGCAGATCCCCCCTAAGCGCCCAAGCCCGGTAGTCTCTTATCGCAGCAGGCACATTGTCCCGCTCATATGTAGAGATCACCTGGTCTAATTGAACCTTCGCGTCACCTAACGAATCTTTATCACCAAGTTTCAGCAACTCAGTAGCCAACACAATCCTGTAGTTATTTCGCCTTGGCTCAAGACGCGACGCCTCCTTCAAGGCCTCAACAGCCTCCTTAGAACGCCCTGAAGCAGCATAAAGGCGGCCCAAATAATGGAAAGCCGAGCCTTGGGAGGGGTCTTCAACCACAACAGTGTTCAAAACCTCCTCCGCACCCGCCATATCCCCAGTCTCAAAAAGTGCGCGACCATACTCAGCCGATGCCTCCCAATCCGGTTCTTCGGCAGAGTGCAGATTTTGCAAGATCTCCACAGCTTCCTTTGACTGCCGAGTTGCCAGATAGGCACGCCCAAGACAGATTGCAGAATCTCGGTCAAGTCCACCCTTCTTTTCAAGTGCTGCAAGAGCTGTAACCACTTCTGCAAACTTGCCTTGAGCTTCCAAAACGTGACCCAGCAGGCGAGTGGCCGCAAAGTGATCTGGGTCTAACTCAAGCAGCTTCACCAAACTAGCCTCGGCCTCGGGAAATTCCTGTTTTTCAGTCCTAATTTTTGCCAGTTGCAACAGCAGTTCGATAGACTGCGGCACTGCCTCAACCCCAAGCGCAAGCACTTCTGCAGCTTCTGACAGTCGTCCCGCAGAAACCTTTACATCTGCCAGGTTCAGGTAAGCGTCCACAAAGGTTGGATCCATCTTTATGGCCTTTTCGAAAGCCTGCGAGGCAGCCTCGTTAAGGCCACGCGCCAGTTCAAGCTCACCACTTAGGTTAGGAAAAACTGCCGATGTGGGATAAAGTTCGGCCCCTTCCTTTATGGCCTGTTCTGCCACATCGTCTTGCTCGTCAGCGTGGGCAGCTTGCACAAAAAGCTTCAAGAACTCCTCGGAATTGTTGCCCAACTCCTTACAAGGCCGCAAGGCTGCGAATGCCTCTCCTCGCTTGCCTCCTGTCAGCAAAATCTTGCCAAGAGTGATCGCGGTTGCTTCATCCTTTGGCTGGGCGCCCAAAGCGGCTCGAAGCTGCATCATCCTAGCCTCGTCATTGCCACGAAGGCCTTCAACATCCGCCATAACGATATATGCGGTGAACTGTTCCTGGGAGTCATAACCGGACTTGCCAGTGTTAATGACTTGGGCGGCCATGGTGACAGCGGCGTCAAGGTTCTTTTCAGCCAACTCAACTTCAGCCATAGCAGCCATGGCACCAAGGTGGTTTGGTACCGCTGCTAACAAGGTTTCAAGCATACCTCTCGCACTTTTGAACTTCTTTTGGCCAATGTAGCTTCTGGCCAAAAAGAAACGTGAGGCTTGGTCATCATTTTCAAGTTGTAATGCCTGTTCAAACGAGGTTATGGCCTGTGCCCATTTCATCTGCTTCAGATGAATCCGTCCCTGAAGATAATAGACCAGCGAATCCTTTTCCCCAGAGGTAGCGGTAGCACTAATCAAATCCAGGGCCTCATCAAATTTACTTTCGGCCATTAACCTGATTGTCTTGGCAACATTGACTAAGTTACCTGTCAAATTCGCCCTTGGCGTAAGATCGCGAATTTTAGTTGCAATTCCAGGGTCAGCAGAAGCCGCCAATGGGAAACGTTCCTGGTAGCGCAAAAGCAGAAGATACAGCTCGCTTGCCACCTCGCGGTTGTCCGGCTGCTCTTTCAAGAAGCGCTCAAGTCTGACTATGTCTGCCTCATAGTTCTCACGCCTATCCATTTTAAGGTTGGCTTCATCTACTGGCTTGAAGGCAGCTGGGGCAGCGCTACTGGTAGTTTTCTTGCCCAAAAAGAGGTTCATTCCAAAATAGCCATACTCTGTCTGGCCAAGTATTGCACCTATAACTGCGATTAAGGCCACCACCACCAGCAAAGCCTTAGCAACAGGTGGAGCTGGTTTCTTTGCCGTCCGGCCCATTGGAGATGGCAGATTGACATTGGTAGCCGAGGCCGGGGCACTTTCTGGATGCCCGTTATTAATGGGGATGTCCAGATCCAAGCCCCCTGAAGCGGTAAACAGATTCTCACCAAAATCCGCGGCTAAATCGACTGAGTCTACGGCCTGACCAAGGCCAACCAACTCTTGAACCGGCTTGTCCCATCCTGGTGGAAGCGGGAATTCGCCGTCATCATCCAGCGACAATTGGTCTGAAGGGTCGTGAGCTAAGGGGAGTTCAAAATCGGTGCCTCCAAAGACATCGTCATCAAAAGCAGGTTTACCTTGGGTTCTTGAAATTTCTAGTGGCTCAGCATCATGTGATTGGGGCAGATCTATGCCGACATGTGGCAAGTCGCCAAAATCAATGTCTAATCCTTGAGGCTGTGGCTTAGGTTGAGCATCACCTTGTGTGCTGGTGGCGGCCCCATCTATCAAAAGGTCGTCTAATCCATCGAAAGACACACCGAGGACAGCTTCCGGATTCGGAGTTGGTGCTAGGGGGTCATTCTCTTCAACCGGTGGCTCACTTTCCGCCAGGATAGAGTCAAATGGTACTTCGAAATCCGGGGCGCCTTCTTGATCCTTTGAGGCTAGGTCTTCAATCAATGACTCGACGTTTAACAGTTGTTGTGCTGAATGATCCAGCAACGGATCCTTTGTTCTTGGGGGTGGGACGGCCACATTGTCCTGGATGACCTTGCTGGCATCAAAGGAGTAGGTGCCGGCCCGTGGTGAGGCAGGCTTAGTTGCTAAACCGGGCTTAGCAGCGTGAGCTGCACCAGAATCAACATGTGGTCCAGCAGCTGAAGCGGATTCATCACTGACTACCCAATCAGGTCTGATAAAGGCGTGGCAGGTATCGCATTGCAAGCGTCCATCCTCACCAACTTGTTTGCCTGTATCCAGCAGTTCTCCACAAAAAGGGCATTTCACCGGTCTGCCTCCCGAAAAAACATCCCAGAGATTGTAGCACCGAAGAAGGCAAATGCAGTACTTAGCTTTTCAGCACGCAAAAAATGGTGTTCCTGCCATAGGTTGAGGTTGGGTTAAAAAACGGACCAGCGGAGGTAGACGTGGATACCGCCGGTGAATTGTCTAGGAAGGCTATCAGAGTAACGATAGGGATCGTTACTGCCCCCAAACACACCGAAATAAATAGGGAAGTCTATACCTACACCGAATGTCCCATGGCTATAGCGACGAACAATCTGAAAATGTGGCGTGATGTCTACACCCCACCAAAGCACACTATCTAAGAGATGGCCCCAAAATGCGAATCCTAAGCCAGACCCGATACGGAATTCACTTTGGCGAGAGGGTTTTCGCCATCCAAGGCGTCCACCAACTCCGGCCTTCCCGATAAACGGCAAAACACTACCCTCAAGCACAGTGTAATAGACCTTAGGCCAGTTAATTGTGGCTATGTGGATGTCAATCCTACCATATTGACTGGTATTGGCGATGTACCCCCCACCTAGATTCATACCAAACCACTCAATGTAGTCTGCACCTATCCTAGAGGCAGACTTTGGTTTTCCCTTAGTGGTCACTGGAGAAGAATTGGTTGAAGCATTTGGCAGTGGCTCTACAGGTGGAAGGTTAATGGCGACCTGATTTGCACCAGGATCACCGGTATTAGTGGTGCTCTTGCCACTAAATCCGGCAATGACCTCATCTATGGCGGCCAGCGCCCCAGAAGTAGTACATGGACAAGTGACCTTGGCACCCTTTTCGGTCGTTTCTGTTTTGAGGTCGTAAAGAACCATTGCAATCAAACACTGATCATCAGCCAGAAAAATCAATCGAGTGGCCAACGACTTTTGGGCGGCAACCGTTTTACCGAGCTCAATCTGACAGGTTTCATCATAGCAGTCCCTGTGCGACTCTGTCTTAAGCTCAACCACGCGTTGACGAACTTGGTTCTGGGGGGTCAGTTTAAAGCCGGCGCTTGCCAGACTAAAAAACAAGTAATCGTTGAGGCGTTCCAACGCAGCCTCATTAAAGGACGGAGCTCTGTTTTCAATATCAAATACAGCAATTATGTCATCCTTTGATTGAGCCAGCGCTTCAGCGACAGGAAAAGCAGCAACCAAGAAAAATCCAAGCCAAAGAACAGCTGGTAACACTCGGGATTTCGTGATCATTACCCAACTCAACTATCAAGCTGAGCGGTATCCTAGCAGCGACGCCAAAGAATTACCACACATGATTTTAACGTGCCGATAAAAACATCAACTGCTGAAGCCCCGCAACATAGAGCTCCCCGAACAGCGCCCTGCCCCTGTCGCCGCCTCCTGTCCCTGCCCCTGTCCCTGTCCCTGTCCCCGCCCCC
>Ga0116182_1000532_pt1 | contig 42146 bp, 66 predicted proteins | sample AD_UKC077_MetaG_FD_89805 | JGI IMG/M metagenome (GOLD analysis project Ga0116182, IMG submission 89805) | Active sludge microbial communities of municipal wastewater-treating anaerobic digesters from USA - AD_UKC077_MetaG | ecosystem: Engineered > Bioreactor > Anaerobic > Digestate | place: USA...
AACTGTAGAACACTACAAACAAAAAGATGGTACAGAATCTGATTACAAAGAAGTAAATGGTAAGTACATTGTTTACAGAAATGAAGACAATAAAGTTTTGAAATCTGTAAATTATAGTCCTGCTAATTTACCTGGTATAATTAAAGGTGTTGATACTTTTAATATGTATTTAGACTAATGAGTTGTTTGATAAATATTTAGAGGACAATGAAATAACAAATAAATCTAAATATATTGAAAATCTTATAAGAAAAGATATGGAAGAAAAAGGTAAGGAAATCATTAAAAAGTTTTAATATGAAAACTATCACTGAAAAAGAACAAAAAAGAAGAAAGATTAATAAGGAACTAAAAAGTTTTAGAAACAAGATGGGTAAACATATTGTCTGGTTTGATGCACTTGCTTCAAATAGACAATATGATTTACTATTTCTATGGAAAAAAGAGAAATATAAAACAAAGGATGTTGAAGTACCAACTAAAGTTAAGTATGAGTATGGTAATAGACATAGATTACAAATGACATATACTAAATATCCAGCAAGTATTAAACACTTCTTAGAAGTTTATATTTTGGATAGTAGATTCCAACCAAGTAAAGTAAGAATAAGAGAAGCCTCACTAAATTTATTATTAAAATAATGAACTATCCTGAACACATTAGAGACATTAAACTTAATTTGTTAATGTCTGAAAATACTATAACTATAGACCCAAGTAGAAGAAAAAGTAAACTTACATTTCTTAGACCTGGATATGGTTTAGTTAAACAATTAATTAAAATGGGTGCAGTAGTTAGTGGATCCAGAGCACTTAGATGTTATCAAGTAAATGGTAAACAACTATTTGATAGAAAACCAAGAGATTGGGATTTTATTGTAACTGAAAAAATGGCAATGAAAATTTGTGATGAACAAGGTGTTACTTACAAAGATGGTAGTATAATGGTTTTGAAACAAATGATTCTATTCAGAGATAGTGCTTATGGTGATTCCAGAGTTGTACCAACTGATATACAACTTATTGTTAAGGATGAACTACCTGAGTATAGAGAAGTTGATGGTATCAGATTTTCTGAGCTATCACATATCATAGATGAAAAATATAAACTTGTCAGTACTTATCGCAATTCTATGAATAAACATGATGAAGATTTAAGACAAATAATTGCAAGATTTAATAACCTATGATAGTAAAAGTAAAATACTTTGATATAGAAAAGTATGAAGCTGATTGGGAAAAGTATTTCTCAACAAATCATGTAAGATGGATTGGTAAAAAAATGATAAGAAATTTAACCTTATCACCTAATGATAAAGGATTTAGTCCTTATCTAAAGGAAGTTGAAATTGAAACAGAGAAGTTTATAAAAAATGATTATATCTTTGAATATCCATCTGTATTTGACTATATTATTGAGATTGATAATGATTATTTATATCATGATATTGCAGTAGGTTATTACATATCACATATAAACACATTGAGAGTTACAAATAAATATTACACTAAATATAAAAACCTTTCAACCCTTGTAGATTTAACTAATGGTGTATTTGGACAGATTGAAAGAGAATTAAAATTAAAAACAATTATAGATGATTGATTATGCAAGATTAGATAGATCCTTGAACTTCTATGAAGAAGCAGGATTCAAAAGAATAGAAGCACCCTGGACAGTTACCAAAGCTATATCCTCCATAACTAAACCACAAGGTAAAACAGATTGGGAGATTATGGGTAAAGACAAAGTACTTGTAGCATCAGGTGAACAAAGTTTCCTTTACTTATACCTAAAAGGATTTCTTCCTAAAGGTAAGTATCAGGCAGTAACTCCTTGTTTTAGAGAAGAAGTTTTTGACCAGACACATAGTAAATACTTTATTAAGAATGAGTTAATCATAACTGATGAAGTAAATACTAAAACACTTGTTGATGTAATAAATGTTTATAAAAAGTTTTATGAGAGTGAATTAGAAACATCAGTTGATTTGGTAAAGACAGAGTTTGGATTTGATTTAGAAGTAAATGGAATTGAGATAGGTTCTTATGGAATAAGAAGTTGTGAATATCTGGACTGGATCTATGCAACTGGCTTAGCGGAGCCAAGATTTTCAATAATAAAAAATATAGTAAAGAAAAATGGGTTATCATAATAAAGAAATACCAAGAGGTAAATATGGTGAGTTCTCTAAAATTAGAGAAGAGTTTTTAGAAGCAGAAGATGCTTTAGAACAAGATAATAAAATAATGTTGATGGTTGAACTATCAGACTTAGTAGGTTCAATTGAAGCTTATTGTAAACAACATCACAATATTACTTTAGAGGATTTGATTACAATGAAAGAAGCAACTAAAAGAGCATTTACTGATGGAACAAGAGAACCAAGAGATTAGTGTTGGTGACATCTTCATTGATAGAGAATATTTAGCATTGAATGGTAATTATGAAATTGTTGAAGTTGTTAAAGTATCTACCAAAACAATGTTTGGTATGAAAGGTATGGAAGATGTTGAAGTTGTTAAATATAAAAAGAAACTAATAGGAGTTAGTGTTGACATAACATTAGATAGTTTCAATAAAAGATTTCAAAGTATTATAGAAATTAGAGATGAAAAATTAAATAAGTTATTAGATGGTTTATTATGAAGTAGGTGATAGAGTTATTAAAACTGATCATAGAGGTAATCATGATTGTATTATAATTGTAATACATAGACCTAACAACAGATATTACATTAGATACCTAAATAATTTTAATACTCAAGGAACTAATGTTGAAAGTTGGGTTGCTTACTCAGATATTGAGTTAGATAGAGAATATTATAGAGATTTGAAAATAGAACAGATATTAAATGGAGATAGGTGATATAGTAATACTTAAAGAGGATAGTTTTCTAAAAGAATATTTTCCTGGTTATTGTGAAATAATTGATACTATAACTATTATGAGAGAACTTAGGTATAGTATTAGGACTATTGATTTTATTAATGGTTCACAAAATATAACCTTGTCATATGAAAAGGATATTATACCAATAGTTAGAATTAGAAATGAGAAGTTAAAACAAATATTAGATGAAGTATAAAATTAAGTTTGAGATTAAGTATGGTGATTTAAGTCAAGATGAAATCAGAGACCATAAATTAGGATTATTAGATCAAGATATAACTACAGAAATTGAATCTGAATATCCTTTGAATATACCTTGTAAAGATGAAATGATTGAGTTAGGTGAAGAATTATACTCTATTAATGATATTTATCATAAAATAGAAAAAGATTGTTATACAAGTGTTATTTCAGTTACTAGTAATAAAATTAGAAATATTTTAGAAACTAAAAGAAGTAACCTTTGTGCTGAAATAGAAATGGATAAAATGAAAGCAATGCTTGGATTCTTCAAGTAAAAGATATGACTATAGAAAAACTAAATCAACTTATAGATAAAAGTAAGATGTTTGGTAGAGATTTTAGAGTTAAAACTTATGAAACTTTCCCAAATGTTCATCCAACATTAAAAAATCCACTCAATAATCTTAATGATTTTAGAGTGGAATTTTCTATGTATGATGTTAATATATTTGGGGTTCATATGTTAACTGAAATGACCGTAAAAGATTTCTTTGATGAAGCTGATAAGATTGCTAATGAAAGAAATGAAACATATAAAAATTGGAAACAAACAGAATTAAGAGAATATAACATAGATAAAATATTAGATAATGAGTAAATATATAAATGACTTCATCAAAGACTTATCAATCAAAGATAAGAAAACACTTTCACAAAAAACACTTAAATTAGTAGAAGAAGTAGGAGAACTCTCAAGAGTTATTCTACCATTTGATTCTGCACCAGGAACTAATCACAGATTTTCAGATAGAGAAAAAATACTTGAAGAAGTAGTAGATGTTTATTTATCAAACATTTCTATTGCACATTCATTGGGTTTTACTGAGGAAGAGTTTAATGAAATGTTGAATAAGAAAACTGATAAGTGGGCTAAACTTCAATTAAAAGAAGATGAAGTAACTTTCCCTTTACCTTATGAGATTCATGTTACTATTGATGCAGAAAGTTATAGTATTAAAAATGGAGGTTTAGAAGACTTTAAATCTGATTGTAAAGAAATTGATGTAAAACCAATTGTTTTAGATTTAGAAATGAAAGAGGGAACTTTAAAAGATGTAATGACAAGTTCAAAACACTTTGGAGACAATAGGAGTGCATATGAAGAAGCAAATCGTATTGCCAATAAACTTACCTCATTTGGTTACAAAGTTGTCAGAAACAAGATAGAAACCGTTCCCTGGCACCCTGCTGCACCAACTTTTAAAACTGGTGAACCAATACCAAATGGCTGTTACTTTGAAAGTCATATTGGTGTTGTTATTCTACCAGAGGAAAAAGAAGCATTACAAGAGTTTGTACAAGGTCTTAATGATAGATGTACAGAAGCTGGTAGAATTGAGATAGGAGGTACTTGCAAACTATCACAGAACTTCTTTAAAAAATCTAAAGATGGTAGTAAGTTTGTTAATATGCTTACATACAGAGATAATATGACTTGTAGAGAAGACTTTGAACATGGAGTTGAAGCAATTAAATGGTCATTGGAGAAGTGTGGATTTGATTTTGAGAAAGTTGAAGTTGAATATGCACTTTATGATACAAATGTAAATCATGATTCAAAATGGATTCTTGGACTATAAAAAGTAATATAAAGGATGGTAAGGTTAAATTTAAAGTAGGTGATAAAGTAATCTGCTTTAGAAGAAAAACTAATGGTCATCCAAGAAAAATAAAAGATGATGTTGAATATACAGTAAAGTCAATAGTTAATGATGACTTATTTATTGCAACACACTCATTAAATGGTATTGGATGGAATCAAGTTATAAAAGTTCATAAAACTTATATGATAAGTAAAGCAGATTTAAGAGAAATTAAAATAAATGAAATATTAAGATGATATACTATGATTCACATAAAAATAAGTTTATAACTATAGATAAAAAAGATATAGAGGTTAAGTTTATTACAAATAATAACATTACAACAAGAAGACTAAGTAAAGAGTGTGAATTGGTTATAAAGTTTGATTACTCTGAATTAAAGTATTTTAAAGAATGGCTTGATGATACACATGATAGTCAAAGGATGAGGTATGTTTCTGAATATAAAAGAGACATCTTTATATCAGATTCTGATTCAGCTATAGATACAAAGTTTTGTAATTGTTTTATATCAAGTATGGAATTATATGATTTTAGATCACCTTACAATAGTGTAGTTAATCAGTTTGAAGTTTTATTGAAATGTGATTATTATGAAAAAGGTGGAGTTTATCCAGAGTTAAAAGCAATATACAGAGATAAGAAGATAGACTTAATACTATCAAAATAAAAGAGAAGTCATTTGACTTCTCTTTTATTTAATATATCATTTTACTTGGGAATCCAGGTTCTTTTTGAATACCTCTAAATCCTTGTGGTTTCTCATCAGTAGGAAAACATTTTTTAATTTCACAAGCTTTTTTCCAAGCTACAAACTTTGGATCATGTTCAGCAGGATTTTCAAAACTATGTTGGAAATTCTTTTGGTAATCAATCAATTCTTCTTTTGATTTAGTCATAAAGTAATCAAAAGTTCCTTCTCTTTCTTCTCTACTTTCTAATAGTTTATTTAACATTTTACCATCAGCTGCATAAAAATCTGTAAGTTTAAATCCTAATTCTTTACAATATTTAGTAATAAGTTTATCTTGAAACTTTTCTTTTTGACCTGCTAATAAATCTTTATAATCTTTATTATCTTTTAGTTCTGCTTTAACTTTCTTTGCAACTGCTCTTCTGTTTGCATCTGTCATTTCTTTCTTAGCTTCTTTAGCTTCATTAAATCTTTTTAAATATTTCATAATATACAATTTTTTATTAAACTATATATTAATTAATCAAACTTATTTTTTTACTAATTAAATCTTTTAGATATTCTAACACCTGAATCATGTAATATTCTACTTATTATCATTATAGTCTTATTTTCCATCTCTGCAATATCTTTTATTAAAAGGCCATCTTTATACATGTCAATAATTTTATTTATATAATCATTATCAAATACCTTTGAATTAGTTAATTTACATCTTTCCTGGTCAATTTCAATACCCTTGGATTTCAGAAACCTAGTGACTCTATTTTTAGATATATTATATTTTCTAACAATTGCCTTTATTGATAGTTTATTATTTAGATAATCATCCAGAATAGATTTTGATATAATATCAGATATTTCAATATAATTATCAGGATCTTTTCCTTTAGTAGATAATTGTTGTTTTATTATTTCTAATTTTCTAGGATTATTTGAAATTGTGTCACCACCATCACCACCAATAGATGTATTGTAACCATTTTTTATTGAGTCATATTTTTTAATAAGTTCAATTTCCATTTTATTTAATTCAACTATGTCTTCTGTTTCATAAATAATTTCCCAATTTATAGATTCAAAACCATATTTCTTTATAGCATTTGTTAATTTAGTATTGTAATATCTAGTGCTATAGGAATGTTTTAATTTTCTATCATCAAAGTTCTTACTTTTACCTATATAAACTTTACCATTTGGGAACTCTGCTTTATAAATTACTAACATAAAGTATTTTTTATCATATATATTAAAATATAAACTTTATATAACTTTTAACTATAATTAGAAAAATAATTATATTAAATGGCAGTAAAGTTAATTTTAACTCAGATAATGAAAGATGAATCACATGTGGCAGAAAGAATGTTGGATTCAATAAAAAATATAGTTGATGGTATTTGTATAATTGATACTGGTTCAACTGATAACTCAATAGAATTGGTAAAAAGTTGGGGAGAAAAAAATGGAGTAGAGACTTATGTTTTTGAGAGACCTTTTGATGACTTTGAAAAAAGTAGAAACTTCTCAATACAAAAAGCAAAAGACATTTTCTTATCAAAAAATGACAATCATACATATTATGGATTTTGGATAGACTTTGATGAACAAATGGTTTTACATGAAAACTTTAATAAAAGTAAAATAGATAAAGATTTATATATGTTTAATACTTTTATTGGTCAAATGAAATATACAAGAAATGAATTATATAGACTTGATAAACCATTTAGATTTTATGGTCCTGTGCATGAGTTCATTGTGTGTGATGACCAAAACATAAGTTCTGGACTTATGGAAGGACTACATATTAATGTAAGTATGGATGGTAACTCTTGGCAGTCAAACATTCCTTCTAAATACTTATCACACTCTCATAAATTAGAAGCATACATTGCAGAAAATAGACAGGATCCAAGATGGATTTTCTATACAGCACAATCTTATCATGATTCTGCATCAATGCCTAATAATCCTGAGGAAAACAAAGAAAGACTTAGACGTTCTATAAAATACTATAAAGAAAGAACTGAAAGAACTGATGGTTATGCAGAAGAAATATACTATGCACACTACAGAATGGGTTCAATTATGAAAACATTAGAAGAACCTTGGAACTTAACAATGCAACAATGTTTAAAAGCTTATGCTGTTGATCCTTTAAGAGGTGAGTCAATTAAACTTATTATTGATTACTACTTGCAAATGGGAGAGTGGAACTTAGCTTACCTATATACTAAGTTTGGTTATGAAAACTTCCACAATAAGAATCCTTATCCAACAAGATTATTGTTTGTTGAAGAATCTCTTTACACTTGGAAATTTGCAGAAGCACATGCTGCAGCTTGTTTCTATACAGGTAGAAAAGATGAGGCTAAGAAAGTTTATCAACAAATGGTTGTATTAACTCAAACAAATCCTGGTGCTTTTTCACAAGATGATTTGAATAAGATTAATACTAATGCACAATTCTTTAAATAAAAAAATCCCTCAACTGAGGGATTTTTTATTTTATCTTTATCCATTCTTTAAATCTAATTAATGATTCATTTAATATCTCTGAAAAACTAAAGTCTTTTAAGAACTTATCATACTCTGCTTTATAACCTTTCTGACTTTCATCATTTACATCTTTAGTAAATTGCCAGTTAAAAGTGAGTTGTGAAGGTGTTTTAAATCCAAAGAATCCCAATACTTCTTTTTCTGTTTTAACTGCAACCTCACCATTCCAATTGTGTCCTATGGCCACTACACCAGCTTCTTTATCTTTTAATAAATTAGATTCTCCTAATGTAGTATGTCTGTTTTCTAACCAAGTTAATCTTTCTATTAGTTGAGTATAGATTGCATTCATTTTACCCCATCTTATTGATCCAAAAAATATAATTATATCTGCATCATAAATAGCATTGGCTACTTTGTGCATCTCATCTGTTTTATTATTTATTGATGCCCAACATCTGATAAACTTTTCAGGATTATTACTTTTCAACATTGCATCTTTAACACCACATTTATTACCTTCATGTGCAGATACATTACCTTCACAAGGAAATATTTTAAGTTTACTTACATTTATAATCTCAGAGTTCTTTAATTTCTTTTTAAGCTCTTCTGCAATTATTGATGACTTAGGCAATTCTTTCTCACCTTCCCATCTGTTAGATGTAGTTAAGAAAAGAATTTTCTTGTCATCATTCTTTTTAAGATAGTTATAAAGTCTTTTTAATTTATCCATATTTATTCTAATTCATTATCTGATGAAGGTATATTAAGTTCAGGATAATCTTCAAGATATTCAGTATCTGGCTCACTAGAAATAGTTCTTTTTAGTGATTCTAATAAACTTTCTATATCATTCTCAAGAACAGGTTGACCATCCATTTGATGTGCAAACTCATAAATGAACTCACCAACATCTTTTACATTACTATCCATATAAAAACTTTCAAAACCATCTCTCATAGTTTCAGTTATTGCAAATTTACTAACATTGAAACCATAGTTATCTTTTGTTACTACATAGAAACAAGTATCACCTCTTTCCTTTATTTCTCTGGATAAGTGTGTCATTTCTCTTCTAACATCTGCATTAGTAGCTTCATTTAGCTTAAAACTATTCCAATTTTTTAATTTCATAACTCAATATATTTTTTATTATATATTAAAAAAGAAACACCACTTTTTCAAGTGGTGTCTGACCAAGAATACTATTCTTGGTGGAGCTCTCTGACCTGCTATTATTTATGCATATGACCAATTACTTGAATCATTGTGGTCATCTAATTCATCTTCTTCCTTGTCATGGTGGTGTTTATGAGCCCCATCTGGACTATTATACTCATGTTTACCTTTTACCTTTTCAAAAAATCTTTTTTTAATCTGATTAGACTTTTCAATTATGTTTGCAATTTTTTTCATGTTTTTATTTTTAATTTTTTAATTTTAATAACCATTGTAGTTTGGCTTTTATGTTATATATTTCTAAACTAAAACTTTGTAAAAATGTAATAAATTTTCTATATTTGTATGCAAGTTTTAATTTTCTAACAATACCCTTGTGTGATGTAGGTGATACCTTCATAATCCATGGCATCCAACTTATATCATCAGAAGCTACTATTGGAACTTTAGCTGTCACAAAATCTGCAGTAACAATGTTGAATGATTCTGAAAAAGATATTTGCATACCTATATCCATTTTAGATGCTGCTTCTAAAAATTCGGCGTGTTTATACCATCTGTGTTCAATCAACTCATGTTCAGAATGTTCAAACAATGCTTGAATGTTTCTTAATGCATTGTCACCAGATTGCTCAGTTCTTGTTCCATTGATATGAAACCTCAAAGTCTTACCTATTTGCTCAGCAAACTCTATTGCTGCCATTGCTTGTTGGTATGTATTTTTCATTGGTCTAATTGCACCAAAAGAACCAATATCAACAAAATCATCATTTTTCACATGTTTTTCAGGTGTGAATGGCTTTGCTTTATAAATATTTGGTAAAAATATAAACTTACCTTCTGGGAAACAATAAGTTAATTGTTCAGTAAGTTCAGTTGTGTTTGGTGCTATTTCAATTTTTAAATCTTTTATAGATGCATATTGTTTTATCCATCTAGTGGCTACACCTTCATTAGCCAAAAATGGTGCTTTTGAATGTAACCTAACAATCCATCTTCTATTCTTATGTCTTTGGATTTGAAATAATTCTTTGAACTTTGCTGGTGGAACCCAAATAGCTTCAATTATAACTATATCTGGGTTAAATTCACTCACAACTCTATCAATAGAGTTTGAGTCAACTACTGGTGTGATTTTAGCTTCAAAATCATTTTCATTTAGATAATTAACAACAAAACTAGCAGAATTAAATAACCCAGAAGTGACACCATAAGTGTCTTTTATTCTATCACATGTTATAAATTGTATACGCTTTTTTGGAGTTATTTCTTTCAACAATTTGAGTACAGCCATCATTTTTCAATTTTTCTAATTTTTTTTATAACATTTATAATGTCTTTTATCTATTCACAACAATCTTTAATAATTGAAGTTATTTCTGCTTTAATTTTTCCTAATTGGTCATATTTGAAATCTTTACCAAACTTCTCACCTTTTTTCTTAACAGTGATTACATCATTACGAAACATAACTTGACCAATATGTTTTCCATCACAGTGAATTTCAAAATCATCACCAACTTGTTTAGCTTTACACTCTTTAGTCTTGATATGATCTTCAACTGATTTTCTCAATTGGTCTTTTTTATCCTCTTTTACTTTGTTTCCATAAGGATTTTTTGCTGCTTTTTCAGCCTTACCTTCAAAAAGGTTAAATGATAATAGATTTTTCATTTTTAGTTATATTTTTTTTATCTCATATTTTTGAAGTTCTTCCTCTAGTGCTTCTATTGGAATCGTAGCTCCTGAAAAACTATGAACAATATCTAGTATTTCACTAGTTGTCAATTTATAAGTTGATGGGTAAACATCTTGGTATCTTGTACCCTTTGCTACAAATTTACCTGGTTCAACTTCATCATACTCTGATAAATCAATTTCTTCTTTAAATGATTTTAAATGTTTCATAAATTATTGTTTTTTTACAAATTCAGCATCAACTGATTTTATTATTGTCTTAAATTCATCTTGAACCTTTACATTTATTTCAATGTCATAAGATACACTACCTTCACTAAAGTGAACTTCTGATACTTCACAATTACTAACTTTACCAGCATCATAAAAATCTAAGGTAACTTTATCTCCAATCTTATGATTAGATGGTAATTCTAAATTCTCAGTGAACTTTCTCATTATTTACTTAGTAACTTTATTAAGTCTTCTGTAATTTTAGTTATTAACTTTTTACCTTCAACTTCAACTAAAGGAATATTCTTAACCATTGAATACTTATCATTACCATCAACATAAATTGATTCAATAAGTTTTTTCATCTTTGGATCCTTATATTTAGTTATATAATAAGTTTTTAATTCATTAACAAATTTAGATAAATCAACACCTTCTTTATAGTTATACTTAACCATTTGAAGTTCATTATCTTGCTTTTCAACCATAATGTACCATATAGATTTCTTTGAAACCTTTACATTCTCTAAAAAGTTGAACGCTTTAGATGCTTTAACATTCTTTGGGAATTTTGCAACTCTACCATAAGTCTGTACTTTGTCTTCACTAATTTTCTCATCTTCCTTAGCTTCTTCTTCTTTATCATCATACCACTCATTATCCAATTTAGGATCTTGTTGTTCTTTAGGCATAAGATTTTTTCTTGAAGCAGGTCTCTCAATTTTTGTAGATTGATTAGGAGTATTAGGATTCATAGGTAAGTCAGTATCAGGTGTCAAAGACATATCCACTTCTTCTACTTTAGAAGAACCAGATTTAATATCTGAAAACTTTTTAAAACCTACAATTTTTTTATTGTCCGCCATGTTATTTACTTTTTGTTTTAGTAATAGTATATATTAAATAATATATCTCAATTTATGTATTTTATCATAAAATATCAAAAAGTTACTATTAATTTGATATAAACTATATATAAATATTTTAATATAACTTATTAAATACTATAAAAATGGGAGATTGGTTACCACCAACAGATTATACTGGTAAAAACAAAAAGATACTTAGAAAGACTATAGGTGACACAATATCAATTATTGATTGTCCTGATTTGGCATTTAAAATAACTTATAAACAAAGAGTTGGTTTTGAAGTTAGACTTAATAATGGATGTTACTATGACCTATATGAACAAAATGATATGTTTATTGAACCTAAACCAGATGCTAAGTTATTTGAGTATGAACTTAAATATACTAAGATAAAAGTTTATAATGGTTATAGTATGACATCAGAACCATTTTATATATTTGGACCTATAAGTAATGAGTATAACCATAGGAATTTCTTCTTTATACAAAATGGAATAGAAATGAATGAGTATGGTCAACTAGTGACATACAATTTAGATATTATTAAAAATAAAGGAATAGCATTAGTTGTTTAACACCCAAATAAAGTTAGAGTCTTCCTTCTCTCTTTTGATTAAACTATTTTCTACAAGTTTACCAAATGTGGCAAGTGTCATATTATATAATCCACCTGTATCAGGATTTTCTATACAGAATTGTTTTAACTCATCAGTTCTTGACATTTTTGATTCCTCAAATAGTTTTATATATCTCATACTATTTATACCAGTCTTTATCGACTATATAATTTTTAAAATTCTTTACAACATTCATCTGATCAAATAATAATCCAACCAATGGTTGTAATTTTTTTAAAAAACCATTCATTGTATCATTTTGATATAAGTAAGGTGTTAATGTTTTATCTAATAACATATTCTCATAGTCAACATAATCATTGTCATTGTCATGAAGGTGTTTTAGATAAAATAACTCAGGTAATTGTTTTTTTCTATATAACATTTTTCATTATTAATTTTTAATATATATTAAAAAAGTAATCTATAAAATGGAAAATAAAACTTGTAAACAATGTAATGAGATAAAAGATAAAAACGAATTCTCTGGTAGAAGTTTAAGATGTAAGTATTGTACCAACCAAAACTCAATTAAACAAAAAATTGAAAAGGCTATATTAGAAGGTAAAGAATATAAATATAAACCTATATTAGAGTATGATGTCAATAGAACCTCTAAGATATGTAGTAAGTGTGAAGAAGAAAAAATAATATCAGAATTTTATATTAATAAGAAATCCAAAGATGGTCACACTGCAAGATGTATAAAATGTATGTGCAGGAAGAAGATTTTACCACTTGAAGATACAACTTCTAAAATTTGTAATACTTGTAATATTAGAAAGGATTTAATAGAATTTTATAAAAGTAAAGATTGTAGATTAGGTTGTAAGAATAAATGTAAGACTTGTGAATCAATTTCCAAAAAAATATATAGGAATAATAGAGATATATCAGATGAAGAAAAGTTAAAATTAAAAGAATATCATGAAAAATATCGTGAAGAAAATAGAGAGGTTATTAATGAAAAAATTAAAAGATATAATTTAGATAATAGAGAACTTATTAAAGAAAAATTGAAAAATTATTATAATAATAATAAAGATAAATTCAAATTATATAACCAATTACACTATTTTGATAATAAAAATAGAATTTTGGAAAGAAATAGAAACTATATTAAAAAAAGAAAGAAATCAGATATTGTATTTTCTTTAAAAGAAAGTATTAGAATATCTATAGGAAATTCATTTAGAAATTTTGGGTATAGTAAAAAATCAAGAACACATGAAATACTTGGATGTTCATTTGAAGATTTCAAATTACATTTAGAGAGTAAATTTGAATCTTGGATGACTTGGGAAAATAGAGGTTTATATAATGGTGAGTTAAGTTATGGTTGGGACATTGATCATATTATACCAATTTCCTCTGCAATTAATGAAGATGAAATACTTAGACTAAACCACTATACAAACTTTCAACCATTATGTTCATATGTAAATAGAAATATTAAGAGAGATAAAATAGACTATGAAAAAAATCCAACCTAATGTTGGATTTTTTCATATTAAATAGATGGTCTATTTTTTGAATCAACTGTACCTTTCTTGATTATATTTACTGATTTCAAACCAGTTGAATCAACACCATCAGAATAGTAATTACCATTTCTATCATACCAACCACCTCTTATCACAGGTATTTCATTAGGTTCAAATATAATGTCACCTAAGATAGGATCTAAACCAACAACACTTGTTGGGTTGTAACCTGGAACTAAAGCAGCTGTAGATATATCTGTGTTGTAACTAGAAGCATACTTACTAACTTTGTTAGTAGCAATTACCATATTTTCATTGTGGTAGTCTTCATTCTTTTTAGACACAAACTGAATATCAACAGAGTGAATATCTGTAATTGTAGATAACTCTCTAATAATATCCAATTTAGGTACTCTATCAATTCTTGATAAGTCTAAAAAGTATTCTGAAATCTTATCTAATATCTGTGCATTAACTGACTCATCTGTTGCATCTGAATAACTAATAACAAATATGTTCATTGTGTAATATGAAAGTGTAGGTGAAACTATTTTATACTTTCTTGTTAATTGTATGTTACCACCAGTTCTTAAATACTTATCTATCTTTGACTTCTCATAGTTATCTAATATAAATGCTGCAATATCTATTGAAAAGTAATCTGCATTTTGACTTTTGAATAATCTTATGTTTGGTGTTGCAACTATAAAGATAGTTCCTGATTTCTCATAAGCATTAACATGTGAGAATACACCAAGTTTTTTAATTTCATAGGCATATTGCTGAGGTAAACCTAATACAAAGTTATTACTTACAATAGGTAATATATTCTTAGTGAATGCTAAACTTTCTTTATCTGCACCAAAGTTTATATCTGTATAAATATCAATATCAAATACTCTATCAACATTAATAACTTCACCATCTGCACTAATAATATCATCAACAAACTTCCAATCATTAATAGTTCTTCTAAAGATGTTGCCTAATTGACCATCAGTACATAAGTATTTAACTTCTATTATTGCACCAATTGCAGGGATTGTACCAAACCCTTCATTACCAAATATAATATCAATACCACCATCATAACCTGTTCTAACAACACAAGCTTTCTCACCAGGTAACATTTCAAATATATGTTTCTTTAATGTGTAATAATCACCATTTACAGTAACTTCATAGTTAAAGTTTTCTACATCTTTTCTACTTAATTCAATAACTGAAAGAGTTTGTAAAGGTGCTCCTGTACCTGTATAGTTTTTAACTTTCCAGTTACCTTGAATAATAGGAACATAAAATGTATAGTTTGGTGTTACCCTATGTGTAATAGTATCTGTACCAATGTTGAATGAGTATGAAAGACCATTAGTCTTATTCTTCATTTCAATTTTATTTCTTAATGTAATTCTTGAACCAGGAACATCTTTTTCAATGTCTGCAGATGATTTTAATGTAAATTTAATTGTACCTGTTGCTGAAATTGCTCTACCTGGATTATGACCAGCTGATATTGCAGCATTTCTAATAACTCTTTCGTTATTAGAATTAGCAACACTCAAGTCAAATGTATTAATAGCATTCTTTAGGTAAAGTAAAGATAACTGATGTAAGTTCTCTACCACCAAAAGTATTTGACCATAAGGTGCTGCAGCTGAGAATAAAACATTAGCTTTATTGTACTCTGTTTTTAAAAAGTTCTCAATCTCAAACTTAACATTTGAGAAAGTAATTTCTGAAAATAATGCCATTATTTATTATTATTTTATTTGATTAAGGTAATCTGAACTAAATCTGTTTTTTTCAAAGATGTCTTGAACATCTGAACTAAATGTATAGATAGATGAAACTCTTTCAACTAAACTATTTTCATCTAATGGGTTAGCATAATACTCCCAAGAGAAATTAGCATTTTCAATCTCAGTCATCTTAATTATTGCTTTAACTTCTTTGTTATTTTCCAATACTGATAACTCAAAATAGTTACCTAATTCTTTGTTAGACTTCTCAGAAATCTGAACATTTTCAAAGTAATTAGTAAGATCACCATGAACTCTGTTTATATTTTGTTTCAATTCCATTTTATTTTTAATTTTCTTTTATATATTAAAAAAATTATCTTACTAATAAAAAAAAAATCACAAACTACAACGTAATAGTAGAGAATATAAGACTTTTTATTATTTAGTTTTAATATATATAATAAAAAAATTGTATTGGATGAATGATACATTATTAGATGAGTTAATGAATCTCATTGATAAACATGGAATTAAAGGATTTGTAGGTGTCTTAATTGTATATTCAATAATTTCTATATTTAAGAGTCAGTGGTTTGGTAATCTATTTTCAAAAATATCAGATAAATTTGTTGAAAGATTTATGAAAAATGAGACAAAAAATACTAGTATTAGAAAAATTAATGATTCTGATATAACTAATCATGATATATTTAATTATATTGATTTTTGGACTTATTCTAAAGTTCCAACTTTTCAATTCTCAACAGAATTTAGAACTGCAGTATTTAGAAAATATCTAACTATCTATCTTAAAAACTATAAAAGAAATATTGAGAAATTTGTAGCAGATAAAAGTTATGAAACAATGGATGAGCCACAAATACTTAAAACATTTCTCAATCTTATAAACCAAACAGTTTATGACTATGAAAGAGAAATGGTAGATGTTGCCATAACTCCAATTATTATAGAGAAAATGAAAGTTAAAAATAATGAATTCTTCTGGACGTTCCATCATTTAGTTGAAGGTGTTTGTTCATCACAATTTTATAACTCTGAGAACAATTTATTAAAAATATACTCAATACTTAACATATTACTTACTGTATTAGAAAGTACAGTTAATAATGCAGAAGATGTTTGTAATACTATAAATGGTCAATTGAAAGGAATGGAGTTTAATGGATATGTAGAACCAGGTGGTAAAAGTGATATAAAATAACACTATAAATGGTCAAGGGAGAGGTAATTATTTAATATATAAATAATGAAAAGAAATACAACCAAAGATTTTATAGAAAAATCAATATTAAAACACTCAGATACATATGACTACTCACTTGTTGAGTATAGAAATTCAAATACAAAAGTTGTAATTATTTGTAAAGAACATGGAGTATTTGAACAATATCCTCTAAATCATACTAGAGGTAGTGGATGTCCATCTTGTAAAGGACTTAAAAAACTATCAACTAAAGATTTCATTGAGAAATCACAAAAAATACATAATAACCAATATAATTATAGTTTAGTTATAGTTTAGTTAAACTTCAAAATAATGATAGTAAAATAGAAATTATATGTAAAGAACATGGTATTTTTCTACAAAGAGTTAGTTCACATTTAAGAGGTAATGGATGTAATAAATGTAAGAATGATGATAGAAGAACTAAAAATTATATTTTTATAGAAAAATCTAACTTAATACATAATAATAAATATGATTACTCTTTAGTTGAATATAAAACAACAAACACAAAAATAAAAATAATTTGTCCAAATCATGGTGTGTTTGAGAAAACACCAAAAAATCATATAAATGGACAAGGTTGTAGAGAGTGTAAGTATATCAATGAAAATGAGTTTATATATAAATGTAAATTGATTCATAAAAATAAATATGATTACTCACTAGTCATTTATAGAAATACTGGTAATAAAATTACAATCATTTGTCCAAATCATGGAACTTTTGAACAAAGAGCAGGTGATCATATGACAGGAAATGGATGTAACCAGTGTGGTAACACCTCAATAATAGAAAATCAATGGTTAGATTCTATTAATGTTAAAGAAAGACAGGTTAGAATTGGTAAATATATTGTTGATGGATATGATACATTAACAAATACTATCTATGAATTTAATGGAGACTTTTGGCATGGTAATCCAAGTATTTATAGTAGTTTGGATATTAATAGAGTAAGTAAAAAGTCTTTTGGTGAATTGTATGAAAATACAATTAATAAAGAGAAGGAACTTATATCATTAGGATATAATGTAACATCAATTTGGGAAAATGAATATAAAAAAGACAAATAAAAAAAGAGAGCAAATTACTCTCTTTTTTAATTCATCAAATCATAAACATCAGTTGCTGTAAAATCTGGATCAGTTATACCTAAATCATAATCAATATTTACACTGAAATCTAAATCATCTGCATCAAGTCTTCTTTGTATTGAATCATTTTTGTCTTCTCTTCTATGTAATCTACTTTCTCTTACATCTCTTGCAATGTTTAAATAAACCACAAAACAACCTTTTCTTAAATCTTCTGGTAAAGTTAATAACTCTCCAGGTGTCATAATTAATACTTGTTTTGCTATAAACTCTTCTAATGTAATTCCATAATACCAAGTCTCAGGTTCAGAATTTTCAGGTGTTACTTCAAATGATTGATAAGTTAAAAACTTATTCTTTTCTATTAACTGTTTAAACTCTTCGTCTTTTATAAAATTGTAAGTGACTCCATGTTGTTCAAACTTTCTAATAGGTCTTGTAGTACATTTAAGACAAGGTGTTAAACCTTTTTCAACTAACTTTCTCATTAAGAAGTCTTTCCCACTCCCAGATTTTCCAAGTATTATCACTTTTTCTGTCTTAATTTGCATTATTATAGTTAATATTTTTTATTTATACAAATTATTTTATAATTTGTTTATATCTCCAATAGAAACCTCCAGCTCTTCTATGTTCATTATTACAACAAAAAACTATGTTACTTGATTTTATATTTAATATATTTGATACTTCTTTTAATGAACTAAATATGTTAATTAGATTAAAATCTACATCATATTGATATACTACTCTACCTTTTTTTGGTTGTTTTACTCTTTCAATAAAATCACTACCATCATCCCATCTCCAAACAAAACCTTGATGTTTGTTTCTTTTTAGATTACAACATTCTGAAATTTTACCTCTTATAAATAATCCTTTACTCTCATCAACTGCATCTTTTACACATTTATATCTTTTAACTTCATTATTTTGTAAGTCATATTGAATTATGGGTTTATAACTAGCAACATTACTTGTTCCTGTTAACTTATCTTTAATTTTTTGTTTTGTTTCTTCTCTACAAGGAATTCCTTTATTATGTGGAACATTTCCTTTTTTCCAAGTTCCACTATTGGATAAAGTTACACCATCTCCACCATTAGTATAATTTACTAAATTAAATCCATATGTTTTATATAAAGAGATATAAAAACATTCCCAGTACTGCCAATTATCAATTGATACTTCATCAAGTATAAGAAGTTCAGGTCTTAAACCATCTTTTCTTACATTATTTATCCAGTTTCTTTTGTGTGTATTTTTATCCCTTGCTGAATTGTAGTGATTTTTATATCTATCTTCTGGGTTGTTTGCTTTACCAATGTATCTTACATGGTTATTTCTTGGATCAATTAGTGCATATATATAAACATTTTTCATATATTATATATTAAATACCTGTACCTCTCTTACCAAAAATAATTACTTTTTTTAATCTAATGGTTTGTAATTAGGATATATACCTGGGTAGTTATAATTTCCTTTTCTTACCTCATCTGCTTCTGTATCAACTGCTAATTGGTAATCAGGATCTTCTTTTTCTTTCTCTTTACAAGGAATACAAATAGTATCTGTATTAAATACACTCATTGTAGTTTGATTATTTGTGGATTCACCACATCTTGGACAAACATCTACATTCATTGAGAATACTTCAAACTTTTTAAGGAATCTTTTTAACATAGTTGGTTTTTCTTTTCTTATGAATAATCTTAACTTTTGTATATCTTCAATTAATTTGGGCTTAGAATCTCTATGTCTTTTGAAACCATCTTCTAAATTAAATGTTTCATAATCATAAATAACTTTTACATAGGTCCATCTTTCCTTCATAAAATCTATAACCATTAAGATATATTCTGATATATCACTATACTTAAAGTTTTCATATTGTTGATTTGGTATTCTCTTTGATATATCTATCATTAATAATCCATCTTCATCAATATTAAGAGGTTCACCTACAAAAGTATTTCCAAATTCATCATCATCTACATTACCAACTTCAACTAAAAAACCTTCATCTTCTAACTCAATTAGTATGTCTCTAACACCATTAACTATCTTTTGATCTGTTGGTGTTCCTGTAATTGATGTAATGTCTTCAAATGTTTTTAATTTCATAACTTATTCTTTATATGTTTTACTATTCTTTCAATGTCTTCTTCTTGGTCTTCACCAGAATAAACATACATAGCTTCTTGTTCTGTAATTGGTTCTATCTTAATATATTCAATCTTATTACCAAATGCACAATCTGCTTTAAGTTGTTCTTCTGTTACTTCACCATCAGAATCCATATACTTTCCATTTGGAAGTTTAACTACAATATGTGCAGGTTCACTATCATATCCAGTATATCCAGCTTCTTCATCCCAATCATCTTCTTTGTAATAACCATTAACAATGTAAAGAGGATAACCATAAACTCTATGAAGAGCAATTGCATAAACATCACAATCACCACAATTAAAATTGTGTTCACTAAAGTCATAATCATCTGTAAATCTTGACTCAAATAGTTTATATGATTGTAAATAATTCATTATTTACTCTTAGATGAAGATTTTGATGATGAAGATTTTGATGAGATATAAGCTGGGATAAAAATTAAAAGTCTTTTATCTATATTATTATCTTTTAATTCACATTTCCATCTTGCACCTAAAGAAAATACAGGTGTGTGAAATTTAGCAATCAAGTTATCATCATTATCATATATTTCTATATTATTTTTAATAATCATATCAGACTTAGATTTACCCAATACATTTCCTTTTTCATCTAAAATAGAATAAACATTTTGACCATCCATTATACTACCTAATGATTCTAATATTTCTTCTTTAATAGTTCCAATTAAATTACCATTAGCATCTTTTACATCTACAATATTTTTAAAGGACATAGCTTCTTCTTGTGCAACTGCATCTAGTTTACCTGTACTATCAAAATATTCAAACTTTTTACCAAATGAGAAAAATCTTTGTTCTATTTTACCAAAGTTATCTTTATCAGAATTAGTAATATAAAAATCATGTCCAATATTTAAAAGTTTCTCATCAACCTCAAACTTATTAGGAATCTCCTGTTTAGTAGAAGTTGTTAGTTCAGTTGGTTCAATTTGTTTATCTCTATAATTTGCAATTCCTGCACCAATAGCACCAACACCTAACATTGCACCACCCATTGCACCAAATAAACCTTTTCTGCTTATCTCTTCATTTACAAATTCATCATACTTTTTAACTCTCATAACATTATTTATTTTTTAATTGTATTCATATTATCTTTTTCAAAGTTATCAAAACTCATAATCTTCTTGTCTTCACCAGAAGTTTTAGTATAGTCTTGTCTTTTAGATAAAACATTTCTAAGATGTTTTAAGTCAAGTCTTTTTTCTCTTGACTTCTTCCCAGTTCTTGCACCATGATTTGAACCCATTGGGGCAGGTATTTTTTGGAATACTCTATTGGCACCACCAGGATTGTAAGCAACATCTAATGTTCCATCACTTACTTTATTTGTACTTGATGCCCAGTTTGTACTTAATGTTTGTCCTGCTAAACCAGATGCTGGTCCACCAGAAACTCCTGTACTAACTGCTAAGCCACCTGTTGCAGATGTACTTTCATTAGTCTCTTCCTCAAAATTTTCAAATAATATTAAATGTTTCATAAATTATATATTAAATTTTACAAATCAAAAGACAACTTCTATAATATATATGGTTATTATGGACAGAATTAAATTATTAGAAATTAAGAAACTATTTAAAGAACTTGATTATGTCCAATCTGATTTTGAATATAGAAGTGAAATTATAAGTGAAGCAGACACCAATTTTCTTAATGTTGTCAATAGTTTCCTTGATGACCACCCTGAATTAAAAGAATTATATGAAAGTAAAGTAAATGAAAGAGTAAATCAATTTATTCATACAGAATCTTATGAACCTATCATAGAACAACCTCAAGATGATTTTGAAGAAGAAGAGATATTCAGTGATGATAAGTCACCTAAAGTAAAAAAACTATACAGAGAGATTGTTAAAATAACTCATCCTGATAAATCTGATAAGAAATCACACAATGATATTTATGTTAAAGCTACTGAGTGTTATGATATGAATGATAAAATTGGTATCTATAAGATATGTACTGAATTAGATATAGATTATGATATTGAATATGAAGACAATATTGAAATACAAAAAAGAATAGATGATTTAAAAGGTAGAATAACTTTTTTAGAAAGTACATTTACTTATCAATGGATTAGAATTGATGATGAGATACAAAAAAATGAAATGATGATTAACTTTATTAAGACGAGACTTCAATAAGTAAAGTCATGTTCAATAGTATATTCTTTGTTCAATGCTTTTAATGCAATTTCAACTTCTTTTAGACACTCATCTATACCACCACCTAACAATATTATATCTGAATATTCTTTAATAAAATCCATTAGGTCTGGAATAGAAATCATATCACCTGAATCTTCTAATAATTCTCTAAGTTCATATGTATAAAAATCATTCTCAGGATATTTTTTTCTAAACTTATTCCAAAATTCTGAATTAATATCTCTTGAATCTGTTATGTTATTTTGATGCATAAATCTAACAAGGTCAGCAATACTATCCTCATCCATTCTTTCATCTATACAATATCTGAAAAATGCATAACCTTTATCATAAAATATTGCTTGGTCTATAATATCTTCATTTAAACCTAAATCAATTAACCAATTTTTATAATCATATTCAGTAACCATACCTAATGTATCATACCCATTATAAAGAAATATTATTCTATTACCTGATTCATATTTTTCATTAACATAGTTAATCCATTTATGAATATTTAAACCATGTTCAGTTGCATATTTCTCATACTCCGGTTGAATATCAACATTTATTATAGTATTTGTTGATCTACTTTCTTTTATAAATTGTAAATATTTCTTAATCATCACTTCTTCTCTTTGTATATAAAAACTGCAATTGATACAGGTGTTTTGTAATTATCATCTCTATCATCCTTTTGTCTCTTAAAAAGAGTATAAGTCTTATCTATATTACAATTTGAACAATTTTTACTTTCAACAGAAATTGGATTATTGATACTATTTCTTCTTTCATTAACACATTTTCTACATTGTGTATTATATCCAGATTTATTCCTTTTATCTTTATTAAATTCTGATAGTTCTTTTTCAGAATTACATTTTAAACAAATTTTCATATTATATTATATTATATTTACTTTAATATTCTTTTTAGATAATATATTTTCCAATTCTTCCTTTCTTAATACTTTTTTATAAGTATCATTTTCCTTTTCAACATTTTGTAATACCCATTCATTGGCATTACTTGCCATGTAAATATATTTATCACCACCATCAATCAACTCAATTACTCTACTAATAAGTTTGTCATAGAATTTCTGTATATTTTCATGAATGCGATATAACTTCACATCTTCCCATTTGTTCAATGTTTCATTCCAAGATTGAAATATCATATAAGAAGGATTTTCCAATTCATTCTTATCAATACCATATATAAACATAAATCTACAAGGTTTATTCAAAAATGTCTGGAAATCATCTGATAATTTTACCTCAGACTTTTTAAGTGCAATACTTGACAATGAGTTAATAAATTCTACATTGTCTTCTAAGTAGTCTAAATCTAATTTATCTTTGTAATCTTCTACAGGTAGTTTGAATGTGTCAAACATATCTACTTCTTCTGCTCCTATTGCTTCTAACAAACTATCTGTCCAGATTGTCAAAGACTCTAAAATATCTGCAATACTTTCTACATTTAAGTCAATTAAAACTGATTCCTTAAAGTTGTTATATTTTTTTATCCATTTCATATTATATTTCTCTTACAATTTTTGGTAACTTAACCATTGAGTTTGAACCTGATACTTTAACTTCTTCTATCTTATTTATAATAATATCACCAGAATTAATAATAAACTCATTAAATTTCATTTCATCAATGTCAGCATTGGAAATTTCTAATGTATAAACATATCCAGTTACATCAGATTGTTGTCCAACAAACTTATTCTTTTTAGAAACTTCATCATATTTCATTGATACTGAAAAATGAATTGCATTTAATTTAGATTTTGTAATCCATAAGGGTAATTTGAACTCTTTAACATCTTTAGTTAAAAAATATGAACCATGATAAAAAGTACCATTTGTAACTTTTACTTTTTTTGCCTCATTAAATCCTTCTATATGTTTCATTTTACTTTTTGAGTAATAAATTTTAATATATATATTAAAAAATTAACTCAATTAAATGAAGACTTGTTCTAAATGTAAAGAGATTAAAAATATTTCAGAATTTCATAAATCATCATCTTATAAAGATGGTGTTAGATCAAATTGTAAAGAATGTAGTAAAAAGTTTTTAATAGAAAATAAAGAAAAAATATCTATACAAAAAAAAGAATATTATTTAAAAAACAAAGATTATATAAATAATAGAAATAAAATCTATAATAATAAAAATAAAGAAGTCATAAATAAAAGATCCAAAGAATATAATGATAATAATAAGGAAAAAATTATAGAATATAGAAAGGATTATTACTCTTTAAATAAAGAAAAGATTGATTTAAAAAATAAAACTTACTACTTAGAAAACAAAGATTTAATTATAAAGAAACAATATACTTATGTTAAAAGTAAAAAAGAGACATCTTATTTGTTTAGATTAAGTTTTAATATTAGATTAATGTTACATAAATCATTTAAAAATAGTGGTTATAGTAAAAAATCAAAAACTGGAAATATATTAGGTTGTTCATTTGAAGAACTTAAAGAGTATTTAGAATCAAAATTTGAACCTTGGATGACTTGGGATAATAGAGGATTATATAATGGTGAACTAAACTATGGTTGGGACATAGACCATAAAATACCATTATCTACTGCAGAAACAGAGGAAGATATAATAAGACTAAATCATTATACTAACTTACAACCACTTTGTAGTAAAATAAACAGAGATATTAAAAAAGATAAATTAGACTATGAAATTGTATAAAAAATTTGAATTATTCTTAGAGTCAAAGAATAATCTAAAAACTAAAAAAAATATAGTTAGGGATTTATGTGTAAGTATGTTGTTGATTAACAATACATTTCTTGATAATATACTTGATCGAGGACTTGCTGCAAGGTATCAGGAAAACTCACAAGTATTTTTAACTGACTTAAAGAATTTATTAATTGCTAAGAATAGATTAAAAATAGGTAAATTTGAAGGTAATAAATGTATAGAAGATGATAACCTTTCATTAGTTAATTCAGTATTTGATGGTGTTAAATTTGACATAGAAAAAGATTGGAATGAACTTGTGAATGCTAGAACCATTTCCAGAAATATCATAGATAAACTGGTTCCTAATAAAAAGTTAGAGTCTGATGATATTAAATCAATCTACTGGAATCTTGATTTGGATGATGACCACCAAGAAGACATAGTTGTAGAATTAAGAGATGGTCAACAATTCTCATTCTTCTTAAACAAAAACTTATCAGCTTCTAAATCAGCATCATTCAACACATTTGCAGAAGACCTAATTGGTCAAGACTTAGACTTATTATTTACAGAAGAATATTTAGTTAAATGGAATAAGTTAACTCAAGAGTGGATTAGAATATTATATGATAATGCAAATAAAGATATTCAATTTCATATTGAAAAGTTTATTGATCCAAAAAGAATAGATTCTATTGGTTACTTTGATTATTTTGATATAAGACATGGTGACTTGAAATATAAACACTTAGGTGAGTTCTTTAAAGTATTTGATAAAAACATTCTTAAATTTTCAGACTTACTTTTAGAGATATGGAAAAATAGAGATAATTGTTTTATGGATCCTGAAAGAGTTTATCAAGAGTGGGAAGAAGTTAAGATAGTTGTACTTAACTCTAAAATATTAGAAAACTTATTAACTACATCTTTAAAATCTAATTTCCCTGATGACATTAAAAAATTGGATGATGGTTTTAAATTAGCCGAAGGAACAGTTAAAATGAAATTGTTTAAGACTTTAGTTGAGAAATTAGGCAGCACTGAAAGACCTACTTATTATTTAGGACAGAATGGTAATATATTCAATTTAATACCAAGTCGTCAATTTTTCAGAGACCATTATGATGATTTGATAATTAAGTTTGATTATCACCAAGTTTTCAAAGTAAAAGAGGATGAAGATGATAATAATTTCAAAATTAAAATTAAATTATTACTTGATGATGAAGAATTAATTGACATGAATGTTGTTATTAAAATGACATCTGAAATGTCTGGTCGTCTAACCACCAAATATAATTTTAATTTATCTAGTCATTTTAACTATTTAGTATCTCTAAAACAGGGTGTTACACAAGAAGAAAATGAAGGTTTTACTCAAGATGAAATAGAAAATAAAAAAGAGACTTAAAAGTCTCTTTTTTTATTCTTACCTCTCTCTTCCATATCCTTTCTTATTAAACTCTCAATATACTTTGATTTATTTGATATATCATTATCCTCAATATAAGTATCTAATAATTCTAATAATTTATTATCAATTGATACAGCAGTTTTAACCCTTTTCTTATCATCAGGTATTTTATGTCTCATAATATTTTTACTATTATATATAAAAATATTTTTAAGTTTTTACAAAAATTATACTTTTTGAGTTTTAAAACTTAATATATATAATAAAAGAAATAATATATTATGAGAAAGAAAAGTAAATCAGTAATATCACTATCATTGGATAGTGAATTATCTAAACTTATAAGTGAGAATATAACAAATAAATCAAAATATATTGAGTGGTTAATATACAAAGATTTTAAGGAAAATAATGTTGAAGGAATTAATAAAATAATAATATAAAGATGATAAGATGGACAGAACAAATGCTCATTGAAGAAGCATTAAAATATAATAATAGAAGTGATTTTAGTAAAGGTAGTGGTGGTGCATATAAAAAGGCTTGTAGTATGAAAATATTGGATAAAATTACCACACATATGTCAAGACAAGGAGATATATATAATCGTTTCATTTATACTATTGAGTTTGAAAATAATAGTATTTATATTGGACTAACATACAATTTAGAGAAAAGAATATCTAAGCATATAAAAAACTCATCTAATAAATATGTAAATAATTATATGTTTAATAGTATTAAATACATAGTTAATAGTGATAATATATTATATAAAGCAGAAGATGCAATTAGACTAGAATGTGATTTAATTGATAAATATAAAAATGAAGGATATAAAGTATTGAATATTTCTAAAGGTGGTGGACTTGGTGGTAGTAAAAAATGGTCTGATGAGATGTTAAGAGATGAGGCATTAAAATACAAAACAAGATTGAGTTTTCAAAAACTTAGTAGTGGTGCATATCAAAGTTCAAAAAGTAGAGGAATATTGAATGAGATTTGTAAACATATGTCTGATAGATTTATTTGGACACAAGAAAATATAAAACAAGAAGCATTAAAATATAAAACAAGAAGTGATTTTTCAAAAGGTTCTGTAAGTGCATATTGTTCATCTATAAAAATGTGTTAGATGAGGTTTGTTCTCATATGGATAAAATTAAAATAACTTGGTCTGATGAGATGTTAAAAGAAGAGGCATTAAAATATAATACAAGAACAACATTTAATAAAAATAGTAAAAGTGCATATCAAACAGCATATAGCAGAGGTATATTGGATGAAGTCTGTTCTCATATGACTAAACTAAGAAAATAGGAATACCATTTCATTAAATATATAAGCTATGAGTTTATCACCATTATTTCCACATTATGGACCATTAGGTTCAGGTCCTTATTATGTATCACTTGCTATTCCTGGTGCACCAAGTGAAATTTCTAAATCATTAGGTTTGACTACACCTACAGGTGTTTTACTCCCTAATGTTGATTATATCACTAAGTTTAGTGAAGGTGAATTAGGTATTAGTGATACTTTCACTAAAGATATGATATTCAAAAATATGAATAATCCTATTGCATCAAAGAATGAAGCAATATTTAAACAATTTGCTAAACAAAATAAAATTGATGTTTCAGATATAAGTAAGTTCAAGAAAGGAAATAAGTTTGTAATGCCTAAAGACCAAATTAAAATCCCTTCTGAGAATGATTTGACAGGGTTTAAAGCATTTGAGAGAACTACTTTACAATCTATATTTGAAACACAAAAACCTTATATGGAGATTGTTAAAACATCTACCGAAACTATAGCTAAAGCAGAAGACATTATTGCAAGAGTTATGCCTTTCTTTGGTAATCCATTAACAACTAAATCTAAAGTTCCTACAAAGAATAAAGGTGGTGGAGGTGGACCTAAAGCAATTGGTTATAAAAAAGCAGAAGCATTAAAAAAAGAACTTAATAGTCTTCAATCTTTAATTAAAAAAGGAATGGCAGTTTCAAATACAAATAATCCAACTGGTGCTACTTCATCCAATCCAAACAATGTAGGATTTACTCAACCAAGTACAAATAGTAATACTGCAGGTTTTACAAGTACACACTGGCAAGTTATATCTACTGTTTATTCTACAGGTATCTATAACCCTCAATTAGATTATGATTATAAATATATTGATTTACCTGCAGATGAACCTACACCAAGTGTTCCAATAGATGATATTGATTTAAGTAATGGTGATCCATTTGAAAATTTTAAACCAAAATCATTAATATTTGGTATTTATAATTCTAAAGGAGAATCAATTGACCCTGGAGAATATTTAAAAACAATTGGTATGAATGGTAATAATAAAACAGAAGTTGAAACACCATTTAAAAGAGCAGATTGGTTATTAAGATCACCAAAATGGAAAGTAACTGGTGCTTATGAATGGCCAACTTTTGCAGAACCTAATTATGTTTGGATTAATGGTTTAGGTCAAACCAAGATAAGTGATAAGAAACCACTAACAACACTATCTACAAACCCAACACAAAATTTACTTGGTGCATACACTATAAAAAAATATAAATCAGGTCAGAAAGATATATTAACCGGGTTTTCTGCTATAAAAGGTGACCCTGTTATACAAAGTTTTCAGAAGATAGATGAAACATCATATAGAGATGAATTTAGTGATATAATTAATATTGGACTTTATTCAAATGATACAATTACAAAAGAGTTTAAGAAACAAGTAAATACTGATGTAATGAATAAGATAGACATTAAAGCTCAATTAGAAATAAACTATCTATATAGTCACTCAAAGTCATCAGTTTATAATAAAGTAAATAATAAAGAAGCTTTCCCTGAGCTGATGAGAAAATCTTATAAACCTTATGAGATATACTCACCAGAAGCAGCAAAAGACCCTGTGTTAAGTGCTGCTGCCATTGCTATGGGTAAGAAACCTGGAATGATTTGGGTTGAACCTGATGCAGATTATGATATGAAAGTAATTCGTATTGATCCTATTTCTACTGTTGAATATGCAGAAGCTCAAGGTGGTCCTGAAACAGAAACAACTATAAGAAAGTTTGTTAAGAATAGAGTTAGATTTGAGATGTCAAATAGTGCAACATTTAGTTTTAGTATATCTAAAAATGGTGCAACTGCTGATACTTTAGAAGACATACAAGAGTTTACATTTGAGAACTGGAACTATGAGAATCCAAAATTAGTAAATACAAATACTTTTACGGTAAGTATGTGGAGTAAAGATGTTCCTAAGAGATTTACTGATGGTAAAAATTACTATAGCTTTAGAATTGATAGACCTACATTTACTGTAAATGATTTCTTAGCTAAGTTAGGATTAACTCAATCAACTCCTACTTTAACTCAACAATTTAATCAGATTCCTACATATGATACTTATAGTATTAGAAAGACTGGTGGTGATTGGTATTTTTCAACAACTGCAAATAACTATCTAAAAAATGGTATTAATAAGTTAGGAGATGGCACAATGGTTTATACTGATAATAATGGTATAGTTAAGAAATGGTATCAACTATATGAAGAAAAACTTACTGGTCCTGGTGTTGGATTCAATCTACCTGCATTTGGTATAGCAAGAACAATGACATATAACTATGATACTGATAAGTTTGATGTAACAGATAAAGCAATACCACTATACAGATTAAAGATTGACCAGAAATATAGTTCGTCTAAGATTATTGATCCATCTCAAATAACTAATAATAAATTAACAACAGAGGAATTATTTGCAAAAGATCCTTTGTGGTATGGTCATGGTTCTACTACTGACCCACAGACTTTAGCCATAATAAAAAGATATGCTTTAACTGATTTAGATACTGAATCTTATTACATTGTTGAAGGTGTTTTAAGAAAAGAAAATCCATTTGAAGATGATGAATTAGGTAATAGAGTTAAGAGAAAAGGTGGAGGTGGTGGAAAATCCTGGTATAGAATTGGTGATGCAATAGGTGCTACTAGAGTATTTGTTAATTTATTGTCTTCTATATTCTCTAAATTGATTCCAAAGATTATAAAGTTACTTACGTTATTTCAGAATCCTTTTAACTTTATCATTGATATACTCTCAGAAAAGATGGGTAAGAATGTTGATTTCTTAACAAAAGAATCTTTATCAACATTTGCAGATGCTGCTAAATTAAGAGATAAAATAAAAAGTCAAGTTGGTGGTATAGATAATATTAAAAAACAAATTGATGATGTTAGATTGACTGCTAAGAATAAAGCAGACTTTACTATTGCTCAAGCAGACATAACTAAACCAGAGGAATTAAGTGGTGCAAAACAAGCAGCAAATAAGATACAATTACAAGCTGAGAGAACTGCAAGTAAGTTAGAGAAGACATTGAATAAAAAGAAAGACCTTGTTAATAAATTAAAAAATAAATTTAAGAATTCAATACTGGCAAATTATATTCATGTTGATGATAACTTAGATTTTATATTCCCACCAGGTGGTGCTGCAACAGTTCCCTTTTCTTTATTTGGAAAAGATTTATCATTTGGTGCTTCATTAGAGATGAATAACATTCCTAAGAAACCACCAGTTAAATTAATATTCCCAAGTGGATTAGGTGGTATATTCAAGAATGTTCAGTTCTTAACAAATAAATCCAAACCAAAGTCAGCAACTCCTGTTATACAACCAACAATTGCAGATATAATTAAACAGGAAACTAAAGATATAAAAGCACCGGTTAAAAATACAATAAGTCAAGGTGATAAGAACTTAACATATAATGCATATACTAATAGTAATGTTAGTGATAATGTTCAGGTTAAGTTTTCAGATGGTACAACTAAAACTATACCAAGTTCATCACTACAACAATTTGTAGATACTAATAAAGACAAGTATGATTTTATATATGTTACTGAATATATTGATGGTATATTAAAAGAAGTAGATACTTTAATACAAAGTGGAACTCCTGAAAACTTAGCCATTGCAAAAGAGAAATTGGAAGCAGCTAAGACTAAAAGTTTAGTTAATACACCAAAAGGTTTAGCTAATGCTTCTAATAGTGCTATAGATGACAAAATAAAAGAGTTAAATGATAAGAATTCTAATTTAGTTAAGAATACTCAACCATTACTTAAAACTCTCTTAGGATTCATTACATTCCCTATTAAGATTATTGCAGATATAATTAAATGGTTAATGGACTTCTTTATGAGTTTAACTAATCCAATGACATTGGCAAGTAAGATGAAAGAGTTTTTATCTTTCCAATGGATATTACAATTCTTTACACCAACTGGTATATTAGCAATATTTGGATTGAAATTTCAACCTTTAGTTCTTATTCCTTATGCTGCTTCAGCCGCTGCAGCCAAAGGTAAGTTTGGTGGTTCTGTTGCAGGAATGGCAGATATGAGTAAGTATATTAATTTAGGTTTCATTCCTACTTTACCAACTTATTCAGCAGACCAGTATAAGAACTTATTGAAAGGTGTTCAACCATTTAGATTACTAACTATCTTTCAAATGATGGAGAAGTTTATCAATGGTGTTATAGATTTTATTTGGTCTTTATTTGGAATTGAAGCTTTAATTCCCGCACCACATATTAATATGTCATCTATGTATAGTTCAAATCAGTCATTGGCACCAGAGGATATTAAGAAAGTTGTTGATGGTGCTTTACCACAGGGTAATACAACACCTAAAGTTTCTGATGGATTAAATAGTAATACAAATAATAGTAGTCAGTTAAATCCTGTTATACAGAAATTTGTTTATGATGTTAAGTTACCAGATGGAACTACAAAATCATTTTTGAACAGAGATGAGTTAGATATTTATGTACAAAGTAATAGCGATATAAACTTTGACTTTACTTTTTAGTATAAAATAAAAATTAAAACAATTAATTATGCCAAAGTCAAAAGCAAGAAAGAACCACAAACAAAAAGTGGCAGCACGTAGAGTTGCTGTTAAGAATGAAGGTGCAAAAGCACAAAAATTTCAAAGAGAATTTATTGAGAATTTAATTAAGCAAGAACAGGAGAAAGGAATGTTCAATAATAATCCTACATTGGATCCATTATTAAATGGGCCAATTATTGAAGGACCTACATTGTAATTAATTAGAAGTTAGTTACTAACAAAATTAGTAAAAAAACAAATGCTTTAGATAATAAACGATTACCCACAGGTTTCTCATTACTAACTAAAGCTTTGTTTACTTTTTCTAATAAATACTTTCTAACCATTTCAGTCTTAGGACATGATGGCTTTGTAAGTTTACAAGTAGTAAAGTACCAGTTTACTAAAAGTATTGAATCAATATCTGTTTTTCTCATAATTGTGAAACTTTATTAATTTATATATTAAAAAAAAATACCAAATTTTATGAAATCTAAAAAAAATACAACAATGAAGATAAATATCTCAAAAGAAGATACAAATATAAATGACTTTCTTTATTGTTGGGACAAATTTGGTGACAGACCAAACAAGATAACTATCTATAGTAGTTTTTCAAAAAATGGCTTTAACACTGTTATAAGTGAGTATAATGAATATAAGAACTCAAATATTGAGTTAATACCTGCAGATGATTTTGATATTATCAATGATAAAAGTATTGTTAAGATAAGTGATAACATTTTTGTCTCATATCACATTTTAGATAGAGAAAGTGAAAATTCTTTTATACATGAAGTAATTTTCCTATATAAATCAGAAGAAGATTTAGAAAAAATAAATGAAATAACTGAAAAATTAGGAAAATATAACATAGAACTTGAAGAAGGTGAAGATTCCTATAAATTAAATACTGTATTTATCAGTCAAAATGGACTTGAAATTGAACCTATTGAAAAAATTGAATTAGATGAATCAATAGAATTATTCTATAATGAAGAAACATTTAAGTCAATAAATAAACTTAATAAAACTCTTAAAAAAAGTAATAAGGGTTTAACTATATTATATGGTGAAAGAGGAACCGGTAAAACAAGTATGATTAATTATATTTGTGATAAATTAGATAGAATGGTTATTTATATTCCAAATAATATGTTGGAAGTAACTATTAACTCACCAGAGTTCAGAACATTTTTAAAAAAATATCCTAAACCTATAATAGTTTTAGATGATTGTGAAATGATTTTTAATGAACTATACTCAAAATCTAATATATATGTTAATAACATTTTACAAATGGTTGATGGATTATTAGCAGATTCAATAGAATTAAACATTATTACAATATTTAATGTTGATGATGAAAATGAAATTGATCATGTTTTATTAGAATGTAACTCACTAATTGATGTTATTGAGTTTGAATTTTTAAACCAAGAAGAATCAAATGATTTGGGTAAACACTTAGGTTCTAAGAAAAAATATAAAAACAAAAACAGATTGGTTGATATAATTAAGAATAACAACAATGTAAAAAGTTATAAAAAAATAGGATTAAACTAATGACAATATCAGAATTAAGTGATGAAGATGTATTAAACTTTCTTATGACAAGTGAGTTCACTGATGATTACTCACCTGCAGAGTTAAAGTATCTTTTAGTTAAATGGCGTTACTTCTACAGATTATCACAAGGAAGAAATGAACAAATTAGAGTTAAAAGTGAAGGTGACATACAAGAACTTGAGAATCAAAAAACTATACTGAATAATACAATTAGTCAGTTATCACTAAGAGTTTTAGAAAAAGATAATTTAATAAACTCTCTTAGAAATAGAGACCTAACATTGAAAGAAAGATGGTCTGGAAAAATAATCTTAACAAAAGATGAAGATAAGAGTCTGTAAATATAGAAATTGTGATAAAGTCATAGAAGGAAGAGTAAATAAACTTTATTGTAATAGAAGGTGTAAATCAAATGAGAGTATATATTTGTTAAGAGAAAGAAAAAAAGGGACTGACAAAAATTAATATATAATTAAAATATAATTAATTTATTATGACTAAAATATGTTCAAATTGTTCAACTGAAAAAGAGATAGGTGAATTTTATCTAGATAGAGGTAAACCACATAGTCAATGTAAAGAATGTATTAAGACAAAGACAAAAAAATATAAAGATAACAACAAAGAAAAGTACCAAAAATACTTTAAAGAATATCAAGAAAAAAATAAAGAAGAACTTAAAGAATATAAGAGAAAAAACTATTTAATTAATCAAGAAAAAATTAGACAAAGAACCAAAGATTATTATGAGAATAATAAACAGGAATGTGATAAAAAAACAAGCATTAGAAATAAGTCTAATAGGGAAAGAATTAATGAGTTAAACAGAATAAGATGTAAGAATAAAAGAGATAATGATCCTTTATATAGATTATCAAGCAACATAAGAACTGCTATATGGTCATCTATAAAAAAGGCTGGATATAAAAAAGAAAGTAATACTTATAATATACTAGGTTGTTCTTATGAATATTTTATAATACATATAGAAAGACAATTTGAATCTTGGATGACTTGGGATAATTATGGTAAATATAATGGTGAGTTTAGATATGGTTGGGATATAGACCATATTATACCAATAAGTTCTGTAAAAAACGAAGAAGAAATAATTAATATAAATCACTATACAAACCTACAACCTCTATGTAGTAAAATAAACAGAGAAATAAAAAAAGATAAATTAGAATATGAAATATGATGAATATAAAAAGTTAGAAGAGTCTATTAATAACCAAAACTTTAATAAAAATTATAAAACTATTAATATAGTACTTAAAATACTATCTTATTTTGGACATATTGCATCTATATTCCTTGCATACTTTATGTTATCAAAAGTAATTGAAGGTGCAATGACTGGTAATATAGTAGTTGCAGGTGTTGCATCTGTTGTCCTTTTATCAGGATTGGAACTTTTAAAAAGAAATATGTTTGATCGTTTTAGCATTTCTTACCTAAAACTAAAAGGAATAACAAAAGAAGTGTTACCACTATTCTTTATAAGTTTAACAATAATAAGTCTATCATTCTATGCTTCTATCAAGGGTGCTGCAGAGTTTTCTTCTAAAAGTGCAGAGATTGAAGTAAAAGGAAAAGAAACTATTAAGACTTACAACGATAGTTTAACTAAAGTTTATACTGATGAAATCAAAGGACTTGAAGATAACTTCAAATCTAAAGATGAAATACTTACAAACTTACAAACATTGGCTTTAACTCAAAGATTATCTAAAGACCAAAGAACTACTATTAGTGATTTGAGTGTTCAGAAAAAAGATATTCAACAACAAGTTACTGATAAGAAAACTGAATTAACTACTAAGATTAAAGAACATGAGACAGGTGTAACAACAGAAGCAGCTGGTCAGAAAGAAGATAATAGTAAAAACTCTTTAATGTTTATCATTATTTCTACTTTAATTGAGTTAACAATACTTGCTGGTGTGTTCTTCAATGAATACTATAAGTTTAGAAGTTATAATGAGTTCAGAATTAAATTAGAAAAGGATCCAGGATATCAAAAATGGTTATTATATGACCAAATGTTACATATAATTTATACAGAAGATACTAAGATGAATCAAAAGTTACCTTCTAACAAAGCTATAATTGATATGTGTAAAGCAAATGGTATCATTGTTCTTCCTAAAGACTTAGCAGATTTCTTAAAGATAATTACTAATATTGGAATTATTAAAGTAAGTGGTAGTGCAAAGTATATAAACAAGGCCAAAGAGTTATCAGAAGAATATTTAAGAAAGCAATATAATATAGAATAATGAATTATATAGAAACCCCTTTCAATTATACTGGTAGTAAGTTCAAATTACTTGAACAATTACTACCAGAATTTGATTACACTAAACCATACTTTATTGATGTATTTGCTGGTGGTGGTTCAATCTACACCAACATTATTGATAAGTATGATAAAGTAATTGTTAATGATGTTATAGAAGACTTAATAGGAATACATAAAGAATTAATTCTTGGTGATGAGATAATTGAGTTAACTAAATCATTATGTCCTGGTAAGAATAACCCTGATGGTTATGCTGACTTGAGAAACTCTTACAATGAAGAAAAGAGTCCTGAAAAGTTGTGGGCTTTGATGTTATCTTGTACTAATAACATGATGAGATTCAATCTAAAGTTCAAGTTTAATCAAACTTATGGTGAGAGAGGTTGGAGTGATAATACACAGAAGAAAGTAGATGCATTTACTAATCATATTAGACCTTATAAGAATAACATTAGGTTTTCATCTAAATCATTTGATATGATTGATATTAGTTCAGAGAAGATAATGTTTTATTGTGACCCACCTTATGGTAGAATAAAGAATGATGATGGAACAATTGGTAAGAAACAAATATCTGATGCAGGTTACAATTGCTACTGGAAATTAGAAGATGATGTAAAGCTATATGAGTATTTGAGGATGATTGATAAAATTGGATCATCATTTATGGTATCTGGTGTATTAAGTCATGATGGTAAAACTTGTTGGATGTTGGATAAACTAATACAAGATGGTTATAGATATAAAGTTCTTGAGTATGATTATAATAAAGTATCAAGAAAAGGAGATAAAGAAACAACTGAAATAATAATTATGAACTATGTGGAGAAAAATTAGAAACCTAAATTGGACTGCAATCATTGCCTGGTCTATCATATTACTAATTGCATGGAATTTATGGTCATTTCTATTGAGTTAAAAAAAAATGGACTGCAGGAACCAATAATTTTTATATATACCTTATGAAAATATGTAAAACCTGTAATATAGAAAAAGAAGAAGAGAAATTTGATGGTAATAGAAACCATTGTAAAAAATGTAATAATGAAAAAAAGATTTTAAAGAATATTTAGAGTCAAAATTTGAACCTTGGATGAATTGGGAAAATTATGGATTATATAATGGGGAATTAAATTATGGTTGGGATATTGATCATATTATACCAATATCAACTGCAAAAACAGAAGAAGAAGTATATAAGTTAAATTATTATACTAACTTACAACCACTTTGTTCTTATACAAATAGATATATAAAGAAAGATAAAATTGATATATAATAATAAAAATAAATTATTATGGACTATATTGATAAATATGATAAACTCATTAAAGTTCTCACAGAAGAGATAGAGATTGATGGTAAGAAGTTTAACTTGAAAGAAGACTTTGAAAAATTTTTCATAAAAGGAAATCGTACAGCAGGCACTCGAATAAGAAAGGTTATGCAAGAAATAAAGAAGTTAACTCAGGATGTAAGGAATGATGTTCAAGAGTATAAATCAAAAATCTAATATAAAGTCAAGTTTTTACTTGACTTTTTTTATATATAATCTATGAAGTATATTAAACTATATGAAGACCTTGAGTTTGATCCTAACAACTTTAGAAAGTTAAGAAAAGACATAAAGGCAATTACAATTGAGTTAGTTGATGATGGTTTTAAAGTTCTACCATTTGAGAGTGAAGTAGATTATGACTTTAAAGGAGAAGATACTGGATTTGATTTCTTTGTAAAGATTTACAGAAAACAAACTTCTATGAATAAATGGGGGTTTACAATTGAAGATGTTGAAGAATATATTGAAATGATAAAAGATTACATTGATAATTATTACACCTATTCTAAACTACTAGTTTATTATGATGGTTCTAAATTAGTACCTAAACCTAATGATAGAATAACACAAGTTGAAATAGAAATTGGAAGAATAAAAAAGAAATAGTATTTTAATATATAGTCTATGAAAGTATGTAAAGTTTGTTTAATAGAAAAAGATAAAGATATGTTCTATGAAGGTAGAAATATGTGTAAATTATGTCGTAAAGAACAAAAAGATAATTGGAGAAATGAAAATTCTGAAAAAGTTGCAAATAAGTGTAAGGAATATAGAAAACTAAATATAGAGAAAATAAATAATTATGAGGCTATATATAGAGAAAATAACAAAGAAAAGAAAAAGGAGTATAATCTAAAATATAGAATTGAAAATCAAGAAAAAATATATAAAAGAGTATATGAATATAATAAAAGAAGAATGAGTGAAGATATACTATTTAGTATGAGTCAAAACATAAGAAGTAGTATTAGAATGTCATTAAATAGTTTAGGATATAAAAAAACATCAAGAACTCATGAGATATTAGGTTGTACATTTGAAGAGTTCAAATTATATTTAGAAAGTAAATTTGAGTCTTGGATGAATTGGGATAACAGAGGTTTATATAATGGTGAGTTAAATTATGGATGGGATATTGACCATATTATACCATCATCAAGTGCCTTAACAGAAGAGGAAATATTAAGATTAAACCATTACACCAATTTACAACCTCTTTGTAGTTATACAAACAGGTATATAAAGGGAGATAAAATTATACAAATATAAAAATGAAGAAATTTTCAAAAATAACAAACCAAATAGTAGGACAAGAACCTAAAGTTGAAAAAATATATGGTGAAACAGATATATTTAGATTTAAAATACTAAAATTAATGGAGGATTTTTTGAGTATCCAAACCTATGGTCCAGTTGATAGATATTTAAGAGCTGGTTCAATTACAATAAAAGGTAAAGAGTTATTTGCAGAAGCTTTGTTAAGTTTATTAGATGAGAAAACTATTAAAGAACAAACTAAATTGTTAGAAGGTCTTAAATCAGAACTAAGAGATTGGGAAACTATTGATAATAAAATAGATGATATTAATTCTAAAGTCACTAACTTTAAAGTTAGTCATAAAGTTAATCAGTTATTAGAAAAGTATGCAGATGAAGAAATGTTAATACAAGTTGTAGAGGAGCAATCTAAGAGAGTTTCTGATGTGGAACTACTACAAAGTTATAAAGATACTTTTAGTTCTGTAAAATTGACACCTGATACTTTAGAAAGAATATCAGAGATATATTCACAAAGAATTACCGAAAATAAATAATGAAACACCTAAAAAGATTTAATGAGAACTCAGATTTTGAGTATGATACTTGGGAGGAAATAATCAGTTCACTTGATGTTTACCAATTATATGAATTATTACAATTCAAATATGGTGATGTTCTTACAGATACTAAACAAGAAATTGATGAAGAAGAAGGTGATTATAACCCAGACCATATCTATGAAGTTATAGAGTATGAGTTGAAACAAAAAGATTTATTTACTGACTTTATTACTAATTGGCAACAATATCAAATTGAAAAAGAAGAAGCAGATCCATTTCATTGGAGACACAGAAAAAAGTCCTATGATGATTTATTAAGTAAATGGGGAGATATGAAATAAAAAAACCACTCAAATGAGTGGTTTTTTGTTTATAATTTTTCAGTAACTTTGGTTTTTTCAAAATCTGGTAAAGTATTAATTAGGGTACTAATATCATTTAACAAATTAATTTCATTTAAAAAGATTTCTGATTCCATAACAACACGATCTGCTTCAATCCAAGCAATCACTAAAGCAATCATTTTATTAATAAAATCCCCTCTAAACTTCCAACCATATTTGAATTTGTGATTGGCCGTCTTAACAAGTTCTGCACTTCCATCAATTAAGATATTTAATTCAATATCTTTATTAATAATAAAGAATTTTTGAGACGAAGGTGCCATATTGACTTTAGTATTTTCTTTTTTAAGAATACTAACAATCATATCTTTTATTTTTTGTTCCTCTATTGAAACAATATCTTCTTTTGAATTTTTACCAAACCAAGCCATATATCTTTTTGTTTATTTATTATTAATAGTACAAAGATAATCAAATTATTTTAATACCAAAATATTTTATATAAATTAATTATAAAAGTTGTAAGTATTTTTTAATATATAGTATTATGAGATATATAAAGACATATGAAGAAATAAAGACAATCAATTATATATTGGGTGTTAATGAGAGTCAACAAATCAATGAAGGTTTTATTGACAGACTTAAAAAGATGGCCACTAAAGGCCTACTTACAGCAACAGTTATGGCTTCTCTAATGAGTAACCCTACTTTTGCTAAAGAATATAAATCTCTACCAGGTAATGAGAAAGCTAGTATAGAGAATTTGGTTAAAACACCTACAAATGAAGTTGGTAAAGATACATCTGTTGCCAGTTTTGGTAAAGAAGTTGATGTTACTAAATCTTTTAAAAGTGGTAAATATAATTTAGATGAAGTTGGTAAAGAAGAATTAGGTAAAAAGTTACTTGAATTGATTGATTATATGAATAAATCAGGTTATGACTCTTACACATTTGATATTTCTGCATCTGAATCATTAGTACCAAACAAATCAGGAACTGGATTAAAAGATTTAGAATTGGCTCAGAAAAGAGCAGATGAAGTTAAAACATATGTTAATGGGTTCTTAAAACAATATAATACACCTGGTGTTGTTGTGTGTACTGATGTTACTAAAGGCGGTCCTGAGTGGGATGGTAAAGAAGATGTTAACCAACAAAAATTTACTGAACATCAATTTGTTAAAATTAACATAGTTCCTCTAAGTGCAAGTCCTAATGATTTCTGTGGATTTTCATATAATCCAGCTGGTGCAATTGCGGGTTCTAATAAAACATTTGATAAAGAATGGGATGTAAAAGGTAAATTTGGTTCTGGTGATATTATACTTAAGCCTGGGGCAATTCCTGATAGAATATTATTATATGCAGATGGTAACTTAATAGGTGACACTGGTTTCTTTGCAGATAGAGAACATACAGAAACTAAAAAGTTAGGATTTGATTATGTACCTAAGACAGTATATGAACTAACTAAATTATATAATGCAAAAGATGCATCAGTTCAAGATACACAATTTAGTAAATTAAAAGTTGTAACAGTCAATTCAGAACAAGAACTTATACATCTTTTAAATCCTAATGATCCAACAAGTTGGAACTATAATAACCCTGATATAAGACCAATGGATGATTTAATTGATATGTTTAGTAAAGGTCAAAGACAATTTGTTGTTTATGAGAAAGTAAGTCAGAAGATACCTTTTGATTTAAAGGCAATGTATGGTAAAGTTAAATTGGTTGTTTATTCTAATATAAAGAAATCACAATACTCAATTAAAGTTAAGTGTAGTAAATAAAAAAGTCCCTCAATTTGAGGGACTTTTTAATTATTTTAATTCTATATTATATAACTTAACATAAGCAGTTTTATCAGTATTTTTAGTATAAACTATGACTTTGCATTTATAGATGTCAAATCTGAAATTATCATCATTTGAATATAATGTGTAGTAATCATCCATTTCATCACCAGGAACTACATCTTCAAATCTTAGTGTTTCTGTATCAGTTTTAATAACAACAACTTTTGGATAGTCAATTGACTCATAGACATAACCAGTGGCAATTTTATCATTTACTTTATTAATGGACTCAAATTTTTTCTCTTGAGAGTAAGATGTTAAAGAAAATAATAATACTAAAGCAAATAATAATTTTTTCATAAGTTTCTCTGTTTTGTTTTACAAAGATACAATTAATTTTATTATTACCAAAATAATTTATAATTTATATGAAATAAAAAATGAACTATTCCA